>Ga0153925_1000067_pt1:15000-21657 | contig 21657 bp, 20 predicted proteins | sample TSNJ009MetaG_FD_104684 | JGI IMG/M metagenome (GOLD analysis project Ga0153925, IMG submission 104684) | Attine ant fungus gardens microbial communities from New Jersey, USA - TSNJ009 MetaG | ecosystem: Host-associated > Fungi > Mycelium > Unclassified | place: USA: New Jersey...
CATCAACTATGCTCCAACCTCGAATCGTTGGCGAGGAACATTATAAAATTGCGCAAAGAGTTAAGCAAACTTTACAACGTTACAAAGAACTTCAGGACATTATAGCGATCCTTGGGTTAGATGAATTATCCGAAGAAGATCGTTTAACCGTAGCAAGAGCACGAAAAATTGAGCGTTTCTTATCACAACCTTTTTTCGTTGCCGAAGTATTTACCGGTTCGCCAGGAAAATATGTTGGGCTAGCAGAAACTATTAGAGGGTTTCAATTAATTCTTTCCGGGGAATTCGACGGGCTTCCCGAGCAGGCCTTTTATTTAGTAGGTAACATCGATGAAGCTACCGCGAAAGCTATGAACTTAGAAATGGAGAACAAATTGAAGAAATGACCTTAAATCTTTGTGTACTGACTCCTCATCGAATTGTTTGGGATTCTGAAGTAAAAGAAATCATTTTATCTACTAATAGTGGACAAATCGGTGTATTACCCAACCACGCTCCGATTGCCACTGCCGTGGATATAGGTATTTTGAGAATACGACTTACCGACCAATGGTTAACGATAGCTCTGATGAGCGGTTTTGCTCGAATAGTCAATAATGAGATCACCGTTTTAGTAAATGATGCTGAGAAGGGGAGTGACATTGATCCACAAGAAGCTCAGCAAACTCTTGAAATAGCAGAAGCTAATTTGAGTAAAGCGGAAGGAAAGAGCCACACAATTGAGGCAAATCTCGCTCTTAAACGAGCTAGGACACGGGTAGAGGCTATCAATATGATTTCGTAACGGATTGGTCTGTCCGCATAAGCATACTAAAAAAGGATGTTTTGCTTCGCAAAAGAATCCTATTTTTTTGTATTTGATCTTTTTTTGCTGATTCAATAAAACTATAATCAAGCATAATGAAATCTGGTGTAAGGGAAAATGAGATTGAAATGAAATACAAAAGATACAAATTCATTCTTTTTTCTTTTTTATAAGATTCAAAGATAAAGATGATAAAGATAGGGTTGAATAGAAAAACTTATTAGATACCAGAGTCAATGGTATCTAATAAGCCTTACCTACTATTGGATTTGAACCAATGACTCCTGCCGTATGAAAGCAATACTCTAACCGCTGAGTTAAGTAGGTCCTTTATCATCAAAAAAAATAGAAACTCCATAACATAGATTATAAATGGAATCTTACTTCTAATCAATATGAATCAAAAAGATCAAAAAGCTACGATGTTGGATCGTGGAATCCTCATCTTGACAAAAAAATTTCTATGTGTTAAAATATGTAACACAAACACAAGGGCTATAGCTCAGTTGGTAGAGCAACTCGTTTACACGTGCGCCAATGTTTTTCAAAGGAGTTCATCATGCAATCAAAAGACTTGATTGACAAATCGATGTCTTACTCTATTACTTTCTGACTTTGCCGAAACAAGAGAACAATAGCCTGACAATTAGTCAATTAGTTCAGCCCAATTCGGGTGTCCATTTAGCGAACGCCTTTTTGATTTGAGATAGTGATAGGGTGAATAAACAACCTATTCAATGCTAGGCATAATGAAGTATAAGGACCTCGAAAAATCTCTTTTCGTCCTATGAACTTTAAGGTGTATGAAGTTTCATATTTGATTCTTTAACCAGAGCGATAGAGACTCCATTTTATTAAAAAAAATATAGGCCAAAGGCAGACCTACGTCAAGATAACCCTTCTTTGAAACACTTTGGTAGTGCTCCTGGATCCGAATCAAAATTAAAAATAATGAATCCGAGCGCATGGAACCATCCGCTTTCTGTCAAGAAAAAATATGGTGGACTAACTTAGATTTATATTAGTTTTTATTTATATTAGTTTTGTATATAAGTTAATGAAAGAGCCCAATGCAAAAAAAAATGCATGTTGGGTCTTTGAAACAATTCGAATCAGTTTGATAATAAAAAAAGTTTGAGCTGTTTTACCGAGAAGGTCTACGGTTCGAGTCCGTATAGCCCTATCATTTTCTAGGGGAAACTTGTAATTTCCCCCGTAGTGTTGTTTATTATTTTAATTTTAAAAGGTCAAACGGTTCATCTTTTCATTCTTTTTTTTTCGTTCGAGAAAATAGTAAGTGAGGTGAAAGCGAGACCGTTTTAGTTGTATATGTATTTTGTGCATATGTTTTTTATGTATGTAATATGTATAAAAAATAGACGAGCAATATCTATTATTATTTTACTTATTTGTTATTATAGTTGGAATAGTTATAATATATAACTAAGTAAGTTCAGTGTAACGAAAAACGGTAATCAGATTTTAGCCAATGAATCTTGAAAGGAAAGGCTACATGTCTCGCGGTAAACAAATGAAACTGAGTGGTTCGGTCAAAATGAATTGTTGATTTGACTAAAAAGTTATGGATGACTTGACAATTCCAAGTCGAATCGCCTAATTCTTTCTATTTTCTACATTCATAGGAGTGCGTCTATGTTTCTGCTTTATGAATATGACATTTTCTGGGCCTTTCTAATAATATCAAGTGTTATTCCGATTTTGGCATTTTTACTTTCTGGAATTTTAGCTCCGATTCGAAAAGAACCGGAGAAACTTTCTAGTTATGAATCAGGTATAGAACCCATTGGTGATGCTTGGTTACAATTTAGAATACGTTATTATATGTTTGCTTTAGTTTTTGTTGTTTTTGATGTTGAAACGGTTTTTCTTTATCCATGGGCAATGAGTTTCGATGTATTGGGTGTATCTGTTTTTATAGAAGCTTTCATTTTCGTGCTTATCCTAATTGTGGGTTTAGTTTATGCATGGCGAAAAGGAGCATTAGAATGGTCTTAGTGTCTGAAGATTCTAATAATCAAAATAAAACAATAAAAAACAATAAGATTGAAAGAGTTATGAATTCCGTTGAGTTTCCCCTACTTGATCGAATAACCCCAAACCCAGTTATTTCAACTACATCAAATGATCTGTCAAATTGGTCAAGACTCTCTAGTTTATGGCCGCTTCTCTATGGTACCAGTTGTTGCTTCATAGAATTTGCTTCATTAATAGGCTCGCGATTCGATTTTGATCGCTATGGGCTAGTACCAAGATCGAGCCCTAGACAAGCAGACCTCATTTTAACAGCCGGTACAGTAACAATGAAAATGGCCCCTTCTTTAGTGAGATTATATGAGCAAATGCCTGAACCAAAATATGTTATTGCTATGGGGGCCTGTACAATTACAGGGGGAATGTTCAGTACCGATTCTTATAGTACTGTTCGGGGGGTCGATAAACTAATTCCTGTGGATATCTATTTGCCAGGTTGTCCACCTAAACCTGAAGCAGTTATAGATGCTATAACAAAGCTTCGTAAGAAAATATCTTGGGAAATCTATGAAGATAGAATTCAGTCGCAACGGAAGAATCGATGTTTTACTATCAAACACAAATTTCGTGTTGGACGCCCTATTCATACTGGAAATTATAATCAAGGATTACTTTCTAAATCTCCATCTATTTCCGAGATTCCTCCTGAAAAAAGTTTCAAATATAAAAGTTCAGTATCTTCCCACGAATTAGTGAATTAAGCGGTATTCTTTTTTTTTTTGACAGAATAATGGGGGTCCAGTGTTTACAAATTTCCGGAACTACTTATACAAATAAAGGAGAAATAAACAAGATGCAGGGTCGTTTGTCTGCTTGGCTAGTCAAACACGGGCTAGTTCATAGATCTTTGGGCTTTGATTACCAAGGAATAGAGACTTTACAAATAAAGCCCGAAGATTGGCATTCCATTGCTGTTATTTTATATGTATATGGTTACAATTATCTACGTTCCCAATGTGCCTATGATGTCGAACCGGGCGGGTTGTTAGCTAGTGTATATCATTTTACGAGAATAGAATCTGGTGTGGATCAACCAGAAGAGGTATGCATAAAAGTATTTGCCCCAAGGAGGAACCCTCGAATTCCGTCTGTTTTCTGGGTTTGGAAAAGTGTGGATTTTCAAGAACGGGAATCCTATGATATGTTGGGAATCTTTTATGATAATCATCCACGCCTGAAACGTATTTTAATGCCCGAAAGTTGGATAGGATGGCCTTTACGTAAAGATTATATTGCCCCCAATTTTTATGAAATACAGGATGCTTTTTGAAGAAACTTATCTTCACTTCAGCAAATTAAAATCAAACAAATATATATTATATTAATATTATAATTATATTATAAGTATATAAGTAGAAATATAAAGAATAATTATACACTCTGTTCTAGATCAAACAATCGGAAGAATGAACCAAAAAAATTTGTAGCATGAACTTTGTACCGCGAACACCAAACATCACTTAGATGGTTTGTAGAAAGAACGTAATGTGAGGGGGAAATGAAGAAATAGAAAAACAGAAGTGAAAGGAGGTCGAATTCTATTTGTACTGTATCTGAGATACATTTTGGCTATTCTCATCCGTTACTTTAACTCCCCCCTTTTCGTCTTGCAACTAATTTACTTTTTTACTTTACCTAATTAAACCTTTTTGGAATCTACATAAAATCTACATAAAGAAGGAATATTATTTTTCAATGAGAGAAGACGCATTAGAAACAACAAATCAAAAACGAAAAGAAAACCTAACGTTTTTTAGATACTCTTTACCCATCTATTTTCTAGGTGGGTTATATTTATAGATACCTCGAAAAAAGGTGACGTCTGTGCACGGGCTATACAATTAATGAATATCGATCTATATCAAAAATAGATACTCATCCAAATGAATCATATGCCAGGAACCAGATTTGAACTGGTGACACGAGGATTTTCAGTCCTCTGCTCTACCAACTGAGCTATCCCGACCATTCCCTACGCATTATCTACTTTACTTATTTTACTAGAAAACTGGGGTCTATGTCAATTAAAAGGTGAAAGGATATTACAAAGTCTTATCTAAGTCCCGGAATTTCCTGTATCTTCAAAAGAAGACTTTGTCTTAGTACGAGTAATGCTATGTATTGGGAATCATTCAAATGAGTAAGAGTACTCCTTGCTCAAAGCGGCTCCTGTCTCATTTACATCATACATCAATCGTTAACAAAAAAAGAGGATAATTAGTTAGAGAATCAAAGTCTCTTTTTTGGGGATAGAGGGACTTGAACCCTCACGATTTTAAAAGTCGACGGATTTTCCTCTTACTATAAATTTCATTGTTGTCAGGATTGACACGTAGAATGGGACTCTATCTTCATTCTCATTCGATGGGTCGGGTTTGCAACAGATCTATCCGATTGGGGAATAAAAGTTTGAATTTACTAAAAAACGAATATTCGATTCTTTCTTAAACTTCGAATCGATTCACAACAATTCTTCCACTTTTTCATAGTCATCAAATAAATAAAATAAACATTTTTGTCATCATCAATATTTGTATTTTTTCATTTAATTTGAATATTTTTATATAATTATAAATAGATAAGATATAATTATAAATAGATAAGATAAATAGAGTATTCGTTAGATTTTTAGTACGTATGCGTCTAGGTTTATTCTTCATCCTTTTTGGAATTTCGATAGAACAATTCTTATAACAACGCAAGACTGTCAACTCCATTTGTTAGAACAGCTTCCATTGAGTCTCTGCACCTATCCGTTTTCTTCCTTTTGGAAAGAAGGAGTTGGCTCAGGATTGCCCATTTTTTTCATTCCAGGGTTTCTCTGAATTTGAAAGTTCTCACTTAGTAGGTTTCCATACTAAGGCTCAAATCAATTAAGTCCGTAGCGTCTACCGATTTCGCCATATCCCCTTTTTCTTTTTTCGTCTTTCGTTTGGAAGCCTTGAATTCATTAGTAAAAAAAAGGCATTTCATCCTATTTTTTTTGTCTCTTTTCTTTCATTTCTAGTGGGAGCTCATATTTGCTATGGGCCAATCAGAAAGAATTCTATCGTTTTTTTATCTTCACTTCAATATAGACAGATATCTATCACTATATAGATGAACCTTTCTTTTAATTTTCCCATGAAAGTTGGAATACTCAAAGGATCGATTCTTTTTTTGTCTTAGTTTCAAAATGAAAGCATAGGAGTGTCTTATTCTGATCTTAATTGCATCTTTCTCTATCTTATTTATATACTCTATATTATAATCATAATCCTATTAAATTATCCTATTAAATTTACTTAAATTTACTGCAATATAGATGTGAAATCGATTTGGGTTCTCTATTTTTTATGATTTATGACTAGTTAATAGCTAAGCTATTATTGATAGCATTATTATGTATGGAAAGTTTATTTTATGTGAGCCCGCTTAGCTCAGAGGTTAGAGCATCGCATTTGTAATGCGATGGTCATCGGTTCGACTCCGATAGCCGGCTTTTCTCTATTTTTTCTTTTTTTTTTATGTTAGTATATTTTGTAGACTATAATCTATAATAATATATTATTATTATTCTACAATTGTAATTTTATATTGAAATTGAATATTTCATTTCTTTTTCTATTCTTTTTTTTTCTTATTCCATTTTTTTTACTAATAATTACTTTATGACTTTCTTATTCTTACTATTACTTTTTTTTGTTATTCAAAATTTTTTATAAATACAATCAAATAATTAGTATAAATGTAAATAAAATAAAAAAAATGTTAATCCTTTTTTTCATATTTATTTTAAAATTTGAAATAAATATGAAAAA
>Ga0153925_1000075_pt1 | contig 20923 bp, 27 predicted proteins | sample TSNJ009MetaG_FD_104684 | JGI IMG/M metagenome (GOLD analysis project Ga0153925, IMG submission 104684) | Attine ant fungus gardens microbial communities from New Jersey, USA - TSNJ009 MetaG | ecosystem: Host-associated > Fungi > Mycelium > Unclassified | place: USA: New Jersey, Wharton State...
ATTCAAGTATACTTTTTTTTTTTTTTTTTGAGTCATCAATTATAAAGCCAACTACTCTAAATACAAATGAGCAAGAGGCAATTGGGGGCACAGTGGCAGACCCTGCAGCATGTATTGTAAGCATGCTTTCTAAGTACCAACTATGTAGTAGCCTAGGTAGTAAAAAATAAGAAAACTATACTAAATAACAAACTCTTTACCTCCAAATATCTGTCTTCTGAAAACATTTATCCATCTAAAGACCTCCCCACCCCTTCCATTTGCAATATCCATTGCCCTACCCTAGCCTTTAGCCCCTGCTATAGAACTCAATTGTCATAGAACAATCCCATTTGGGATCAGATAACAGATACCAAGATAAATACTCTAGTCAAACCCCTTTTCAAGAGTACCAGTGACTCTTTCAAAAACATTCCATCCTGAGAGAGAGCTCAAATAGATTTATCTTTGTATCTACTATGCTCTAATATACTTCCTAAAGGTGATACCCAGATTTTGGAGAAGAACATATATATTTGTAATAAGCTATAGGGAGTTCTTCTGTATGGGTATCATTTAGTGATAGAGTGTTCATAGAATTCTTTTTGAGGATGGTATTAGTGTGGCAAGGTCATAAAGACTTAGGCTCAACCAAGGTGGTTGTTTAGGAAGAATTCAATAAAATTCCTTGTTTGGTTCCACTAGGTACTTATACAAATATTGAATAGTCTATGTGCTTATCTCCTACAATCACATGACCCTTACTAATAACTATATATATCTTATAGAATCCTTTCTATACTATTTATATCTTTCCTATATTATATTCTTGGATGTTTCCCATCAAGTTAATGAATATATGAGAAATAGTTTTCTTCCTAGGAGTTATCTTATAACATGGTCTCTCTTTTAAGTTTCCTTGTTCTAAGGAATTTTTCTATTGTCTCTAGTTTTCCTCCCATTATCTTTTCCTTTATCTTTTGTATTCCTTATTTAACTACCTCCATAGTATCTTTGCTATAAACCTCTCTGGGAGTTCTTTTGAGAACTTCTTTCCATCATCTTCTTCTTCCTATTGCCTTACTTCTTTAGCTTTTTCTCTGTATTCCCTTTTGAACTCTTCAACCAGTTTCTTCAGTTTTCTCTACTTTTCCAAATATCTCCTTCTGCCATATATTCCTTCTATTATACTAAGAACTTTTCCTTCTCCCTAACTATCCTTTTGTTTAGTATTTTTTCTATCTCAAATTCCTTTTCTTCCTCAATAATAACTGGTTTTGGTGGAGTTTTTCTTTGTTCTTCCACCTGGGGCCTATACAACTGCACTTGACTTACATTAACTACAGGATGTATTTTAATAAAACTAGATAGTTCTAACTCTATAGCATTGGTTGGGACAATTCCCCTTGACCTTGTAAGGCCCTACAAACTACTCTGTCAACTTTTTCAACCTCCTTCCTACCATCTGTCACTTGAGATTCTTTGTACTTAATAGTACTAAGTCTTCAACTTTATACTCCTTCCCTTCTTCTCACTTTCTGTCTGTATACTTCTTCATCTCCTCCTGTGCTTTCTCTAATGCTGCTTTTGCCTTTTCCTGGATTTTTTTCATTTTTTCCACAAACTTCTCTGCTACCTTAAACTTTTCTTTTCTTCTTTCTTTAAATCCCATTTGTAAATCCTGACTGTAGTTTACCTTAAAGGAAGATACTTTTGTAGCCAAATAAATTTTATTATTATATACAAATTTGGTAGTTCCTAACCAGTCTAGCTACTACTTCTATCTGTGATCAATAAAGACCCTCAGGTATTGTATTTCAAGATAAAGTCAAATTGTAATAAATATAATGCCCATCTGGCTTGTCTTTGGCTTAACTTCTGACTAGTTATAAAATACTAGAGGTTTTTGTAATCTGTCCAGATTTCAAACTTTACTTTTGCTTCCTTTAGGTAGTACCTCTATACTTCTAAACATTGAATTACTGCTAGCATTTCTTTGTCATGGATTTTGTAATCTTGCTCAGTTGCATTTAGTAACTTTGGGATAAAGACTACTGGTCTTCATTTTTCATTCCCATACTTTACTGATAGTACTCTGTCACAAACTTCATTTGGACCATAACTCTGGGAATACTTGATCAATTTCAACAATCTAAATGGCTATAGAAAGCCCTTAAGAAGAACTTTCAAATAGTACCAAAAATGTCTCAAAGTGATCAGTATTCACTGAGTTATTAGCAGATCAGTCAGTGATCACCAAGTCACCAGACACTAAATTGCCAATATCTTGGGAACTGCTTAACATAATCATTTGCTTCAACAACCATTGTGAAGCTCTCTTCAATGCGCTTCTTTTGGCTATAAATAGATCCAGAGGCAATAAGATCCCATAGAGATACAAGGTCCTCAATATTTGTACATGACACTGATCTTTACTCATAGATTATCATCTATTCTTGAATAGAACAAAGGACTGTTCTAAGATGGTTAGGTTATCTCTATTTCAAAAACAATAGCACTCCTATATGTAAAACAATAGGTAATGATTATATGGTAGGCTGTTCTGGTATATAGACCACCACAATCATGTATTTAAGGACTGTATATCTGAGAATAAACCTCAGACTTAACAATATCTTTTGCTACTGTCTAAACTTTGCTTTTTTGAGCCTTTTGATTATCAAATCATCAACTTACAAATCAGTAAGTGGCCATTTGTGATAGTTTGTTAAGTCTACTGTTTTCTGTCCCTATTGTCTCTACAAAGGACATGGGGTTGTGTTCATTCCAGATGTGGGTCTAGGGGGCTATAAAGAGGTCTCTTTGTCTTTGTTACAGAACAAGATGACTTTCCTGAGAGTATCTCTGTTTCTATTACAGAACAAATAACTGACTGAGAGCTTAGAGTAGGTTTCTATTAAGGATCTATCTCTATAGTAGGCTGGACCCCAGGCATAAAGAGGAAGATCTGTCTCTCAAACTATTGAGAGCAGGCTAACTTGTGTATCACAGCTAGTTCTGAAAGACTTTGGATTTGTGTAAACATTTCCAAAAAACCCTTGCAAGTAGCTGGAACCACTCTAAGACCTCTATTTTCTCCTTCATGAGCTAGTGTGAGAAACTGGACATAACGTTAAACTCTCCCCTCAAGACAGGACCTATGTCGTTGGAAGGACACTTTTAGTATAGTTGTAGTATAGTTTCTGTCTACTATACTTCATCTGCTGAACTAGAGATAATATGCTCACTTTTTCCCCCAAGCCATGCCTACTATCAAAAACACCAAAACTCTTGCTGAATGCCTTTTGCTGAAAAAGGAGTATGTGACTGAGAAGTCATTGCTGAAAAGGATAGAAATAGAATCCACTCCATTTACCAAACTCTATGATAGACTTGTCAAAGCAAACCTTTGCTGGTACAAAGTAGATGATTTCTACTTTGCATCCTGCCCTCCAGAATTACATTTTTGCAAAACCAAGAAATTATTATACATAAAGGAGTACAAAGAACTCCTGGAACCCATTTTAGATTATATATCACTATTTTTTTACTAAAATAAGTAAAAACAAGACCTGAGCTGAGGATCCACAGTATGACTCACTGTGGAAATGGTTCAATTTACTGTAGGATATAATCATAGAGCTGGACAAAATTGATCACAAGCTTACAGCTAAGGAGTGGAGAATACTAAAAGGCACTTATAAGTGTCTAAAGAATATAGATCTTTCTAAACCAGCTACTAGAGTACCAGAGATTTGTAAAGCTCTTCTAGAGCTCAATATTACTATTCTATAGACATAATATTATTGGAATGGTATTTGGTGTAATATAATGGCATTAAAAGACTAAATTTGGGCATTTTTTCCTTTTACCCCTTTGAAAATATATTCAAGAACCATAATTAATTACTTAAATAGATATGTCAACTTTCAACAACTTTACCACTACTGTTTCCTTTTCTGATTTCAGTGCTAAGAATTAGGATGTGCTTGTCAAAGATAACATAAGTACTGAGCATATACCCTGGGATAAGACTGAGATATAGACGCTACAAAATATGCATCAAGAAACTTCTTTCCTTCTCAAGAACTACATTGACCAGGTGCTCAATGGAAAAATCAACCATTATAATGGTGTCTTAACCACTGCATATACTAGGATTACAACTTTGGAGACAGAAGTCACCCATCTTTGGGAAGAGCTGACAAGGCTCTCTGAAGGAAATATCATCTCCAAAACTAAAATACTAGAGCTACCAATATTTGCAGGCTCTGAAAATAAGATGCATCTGTATAATTGGTTGAGCCAGATTGCTTTCTATTGTTTAGCATCTAGTATTATATCAGATGATCAGAAAATCATATATGCCCTCACCTGTTTATATGCTCCTGCCAGCACATATATGAAATCATATTATGACAAGGTTTAGACAGGATTAAGTATTGGTTCTTGGGGCGACTTTACCCAAGAACTCAAAAATATTTATGGACAATGAGATGACAAGAAAGGAGTGAAGAGAGAATTAACAGCACTCTGGGTCAACAAGGACCTAGCAAGAAAGAACTTTGTTAAGTATATAGAATGATACAGGACATTGGCAAGAATTGTCAACTATAGTGATGAAGTTCACACTGACAAAATGAAGAAGGTCATTCCTGATGAGCTGTGAAATATGCTTGTCATCTATGAAATTACAAATCAGTCTCCAAAAACATAGGATAACTACCTCAAATTGTTGATACAAGCATATAAGATCTTACATCCAGACAAGGCCCAGGGTACAATATTTGGTCCAGAGGCAATTAGAGAGAAGAGTGGAGAAAAGAAAGACCCAAATACAATAGAAATAGATGAGAGTCAGAGAAAGAAAGGGAAGAGCTTGTAATACTGTTAGATATGTGCTGGAAAAGGCTTTAAGAATAAGTCAAAAATACACAATACAGTAGACTGTTATGACAAGCCCAGTAATGAGGACAAATGTCCTCATAAGATCTCTTCCCAGAAACCATCTCCACTGGGTCCAAGCAAGAATAAAAATCAGTCATTTAGAACATGGCTGATAAAGATATTGGAGGAAGATAATGACAACCCAGATTCCTCTCCTGAGGATGTCAAAATTAATAGTACATCAATTGAGAAAATCCCTGATCCTGTTCCTCCAAGTGGGAAGGGAAAGGGGACACCCAAATTGGATTTTCCCTTGGGACCGTAAAGTATAGTGTTTGTGATCTACAGTCAAAGGAAAGTATACTCTCTATTAGCTCGCAAAAGTCAAAAGTAGTACTGGAATCTTGTAATAATATAGCACGCAACAAGACTACTTCCTTTAAAATTCCAGTTACACTTTGGGTATATGAAAAGAAAGTACAAACCAAGGCTTTAGTTGATTTGGAAGCTACCACAAACTTCGTTGACAGAGTTGTCATAGAAAATAATAACCTGGTAACTTATAAACTGGCAAATCCATATTGTGTAATCAATGCAGATGGCACTCCCAACAAGGTAGAATATATAACTGAGTATGTCTGAGCTTATATAGAAATTGGATCACACAGGACGATCCAGTATCTCTTTGTCACCAACTTAGGGAATAAAGAGATGATGATTGGGTATTTGTACTTGTATAAGCATAATCCAAATATTGATTGGCAAAAAGGTCAATGGAAGTTTACCAGGTATCCAGATACATATACTAGTAAAGCCCATAAAATACGAAATATAGAAGCAAAAACTAATAAACTTCATCTCAAACTGGATGTCAGCAGATCTTTCTTATTGGATGATATAGGAGATGAGGACCCCAACAACCATATTCTTAGCTGGACAAATATAACTGACCCAGACAGTCATCAACAGATGATGATAACTATAGCTATACTCAATAATTGAGACCAATACAGAGACTCAGATTGTGAAGATACAAATACCTAGAAGATTCATATGCCAGAGTAGCTATATGAATATGGAAATGTGTTTTCAAAGAATAAGTTAGAGAGAATACCAATACAGAAACCATATGACCATGTAATTGACTTTGTGGAAGGCATAACACTTTTCAAACCAGCCAAGGTCTATCTGCTCTCCCTAGTAGAAAGAAACTCTTTTGACATGTGGATCAATGAAAAACTCAGAAAGGGATATATCCGACCATCTACTAGCCTAATAGCAGCTCCATTCTTCTTTGTAAAGAAGTACAATGGAAGCTTATGACCTGTCATAGACTATAGAACCCTCAATGGAATTACTATCAAAAATCACTATCCAATTTCTAGAATAGCTGACTTGATTGAATCACTCAGCAAAGCCTTAATCTTTACCAAAATTGACTTGAGGTAGGGATACAACAATGTTTGCATCAAAGAAGAAAATGAATGGAAGACAGTATTTATTACAAGACAAGGCCTTTTTGAGGCAACTGTCATGTATTTTGGTTTTTCCAATGCACCAGCAACCTTCTAAAGCATGATAAATGATATATTGGGAGACTTGATTTGCATATGACTAGTAATGGTATATTTAGATGATATTCTAATATTTGGGACATGTTTGAAGGAACACAGGCAATTGGTCAAGGAAGTACTGAAAAGGCTCCAATTTAATGACCTCTACGCTAAAGCAGAAAAGTGTTTCTTTGAGCAAAGTAGTATCAAGTATTTGAATATAATTATTTCAGAAAATAAAGTACAGATAGATGAGGAGAAACTTTTAGAAGTTCTAAAGTAGCCAGTACCAACAAAAGTCAAGCAAGTACAAGCATTCTTAGGCTTTGTGAATTTCTATTGTAGGTTTACTGAGAACTTTGCCAAGATGTCAAAGCCACTCTCCAACTTGACCAAGAAGGATAGTATCTGGACTTAGGGCAAAGAGTAACAGAATGCTTTTGAGACACTAAAAAAGGCCTTTACTATGGCTCCAGTCCTAAGAATACCAAATAACAAAGATCCCTTTAAGTTATTTACTGATGCCAGTGACTTTGCAACAGGAGCTATCTTATCATAAAAGGATATGCAAACTAATCTGTGGCATCCAGTAGCTTTCTTCTCCAAGTTATTAAATATCCATGAAAAAAACTACAAAATCTATAACAACTACTTGCAGTAATTTGGGAACTAGAGAAATATAGACACCATTTGGAGAAACATCCATATAAAGTTGAGATCTGGTCAGATCATCAGAACCTTATATTTTTTAGAACAGCTCAAAAACTAACCAGAAGACAAATAAGATGGGTACTTTTTATAACTCGTTTTGACTTTATACTCTATCATAAACCAGAAAAGACAATGCAGGTGGAAGACCCCTTGTCCAAACAAGCAGACTATGAGATAGGGATAGACCTCAACAATATGAACCAGGTATTGCTAAAATCTGAGTTCTTTGCTATTAATGCACTAGAGTATAGTGACTTAGCCTGAGGTAACTTAATCACTCTCCTAGTCCGAGTTGACAAGGAGAACTCAATAGAGTTCCCATTCAATTGTAGTACACTACTTATATACCTCCTGTATTTACTTCTATTTATAAACTCCCATGCATTTCCTTTTAGTTGTTTCACATATCTGCAGATTTAAAAAGAAAAGAAAAAGAAAAAGAAAATAAATAATAACTTAGCTGTTTTGGTCATGTCATGACACTACCCCCCTCTTAAGTTTCCTCGTCCCGAGGATTTCCCTATAACTCATAGTATGGATCAACCATGTTGCCTATTTCCTCGTCGTCTTCTTCTATCTACTCTCTTACCCCTGATTTGTCTTCTTCTTCCTTAATTGTCTCCATGGTTCTTCACCCTCTTGTCCTTCCTTCTTTTTATCGTCTCCAGTTTCTTTCTAACCTTGTACAGTATTCTTCATTGTACCTTTTATCCAACTATCCAAATAACTTTCTTGCCATGAACCATCCTGGCAATTCTCCTCTTTTAAATGTCCCTTCCTCTTTTTCTTGCTTTCTTATATCCTCCATATCTCATTGATATTCCTTCTCATATTCTTCAATTGCCTCTCTTGCATTTCCTAAGTTTTCCTTCCCTTCCTAGGTATCTGATTCTGCTATGAATCCCTTCCATCATACCAGATACTTGTCTTTTTCTTATATTCTCCACTTATTTAGGATTCTTTCCACCTCCCATTCCTCTTCTCCCTCAATTATTACTGGAGCTGGTTTCTCCTTTCTCTGCCCCTCTACTTGCCCTATATATCTTTGTATTCTACTAATGTTAACTACCAAGTGTATTTTTACTGTACTAGGTAGTTCTAATTCTACTGCATTCAATGATATAATTTTCTTTATCCTGTAAGGGCTTACAAACCTCTCCATTAACTTCTCTGTCCTCCTTCCGACCATCTGGTATTTCAGATCCTTTGTGCTCAACATCACTAAGTCTCCTACTTTATAATCATTGATCTCTTCTCTCTTTTTATCTGCATATTTCTTCATCTCCTCTTGTGCTTTTCCTAGTGCTGCTTTTGCTTCCTCCTAGATCTCTTTTATTTTTGTTACAAATTTCTCTGCTCCTTCATATTTCCTCTTCCTTTTCATCTCAAACCCCATTCTAGGATCTTGTCTGTAATTTGCCTTGAAGAACGACACTTTAGTACTTGAGTGTATTTTGTTATTGTAGGTAAACTCTGCTGTTCCTAACCAGTCAGGCCACTGCTCCTGCCTGTGGTCAATAAATATCCTTAAGTACTGTTCTAGTTCCTGATTAACCCTCTCCATCTGTCCGTCAGTTTAAAGGTAGAACGCTATTGACAACTTACTCTCAATCCCCAATATCCTATTCAACTCCTGCATTATTCCTGCTGTGAACTGTAGTCCTCTGTCTGAGACAATGCTCTCAGGTAACCCATGCAGCTTCTACACATTGTCTCTAAACAACCTAGCTAGCCCTTCTGCCAATGTTTTCTCTATAGTAGGGATGAAGTGGACTATTTTCATTAATCTGTCTACTTAATATAAGAGCCCCAAACAGGAAAAGGTTTCCCATGCATTTGAACACTTAATTCAAAATCTCAAAGCATACAATGGAGTAAGGGTATAAATAGGGTGGGGACTTAGTAAGTCAAATCACATAACAAGGTCAGGTGATTATAAGAACATTCTGGAAAGAACATGTGATTGTGGGACTCTAGGGTACAGCCACTGTAGTAGTAGTATAAGTAAGGCTGCAATCCAATGAAGAACTCCATTGAGTTCTTCTTGAATATCCACCTAGGGTGATCACTAAGGGCATTCACTGTCCATTGATAATATAAGAACTTGATACCACATCTGAGCACTGTTCACCTCAAACCCTGCTCAAAATCACTTAAAGGCATAGTTGGCTTCATACCGGCCCCACGAGTGATTTTCCCCACTACACTTACTCTACATCCTTCCTCACTAGGGAGCACAGTGCTCTCAAGCCTCTTGGATAGTGGGCCCTAGCTGTAAAGGGGACTTTACTGTCAGTTAGAGACAGTGGGTAGATGGCCTAGACAAAGCTCGTGTTCCTACCTGAGACCTAACCTCTATATCGAGTGGGCTCATAATTAGTTCTTTGCTATCAGCTCTGTGCTACCAATCCATTGTGATTGGTCTATGCAGGAGAACGATGGAAAACCTCTTAAAGGCCTGCCTAGCTTAGAGATTCTCTTCTTAGGGATAGTATTATTTCACCCTTCTTAGTCGGTAGTTAGCTATAAGTACAGACAAAGAAGACTGCTCGTCCTCCTATGAGGAAACATCAACATCAACATCACTATCACCATCACCATCACCAATGTCTTGCCAACAACAGCAGCAACAGGGAGAACACCCTTCAGTACCCGCCCCTCCCCCCAAACCAGAGAGGAGCAACTCCTTGCCATGATCACAACTCTGTAGCAGCAGGTCAATACCATGCTCCTCCAACAGCAAGGGAGCAGAGTGGAGGTTGCAAGACCTCAAGTTTTCAGTGGAAGAATGGAAGAGGTGAGCACATTCGTTAATGCAGCTTGCCTATACATTAGGATGAAGATGACGGAGGAAGCAGCAGCAACCCAGGTGGCCTGGGTATTGTCATATGTGCAGGGGGGAATAGCAGAGACATGGAAGGATAACCTGTTGGATGAGTTGGCCAAGGGAGAGTCAGAGGTGGAATTAGTAGAGCAACTATTTGCAAAAATAAGAGACGACTTTGGGGAGACATTGGAGGAGGAGAGAAAGATAGAGCAACTAAGGACAATTGAGCAAGGAAGGAGAACCTGTGACGAATACGTACAGGAATTTAAAAAGGTTGCTAGAGGAAACGGCTATGAGGGAAGGCCTCTCATCAAAGAATTTAAAAGAGGACTAAATGGGGCCATTAGGAGGAAGCTAGCAGAAGCAGAGGAACCACCAACCACCATTGGAGAGTAGCAAGAAAGGGCAGTGAGACTGGATAGAAACCAGAGACAGAGCAGGGCAGAAAAGAGAGTATTGGGGAGGAACATGGCGTGCCCAGGGGGAAATGTGCAGCCTAGAGAGGGAGGATCATATGGGGGAAGAGGGGGGCAAATAACATGGAGAACAGAAGGAGGGTATAGAGAAGGAGGAGGAGGAAATATGTCTAATAGAGGAGGAGCTCAAACAGGTCCAAGGAGAGACCCCAATACAATGGATGTAGATAGAGGAAGGGGAGGAGACAGAACATGCTATGTGTGTGGAAAATGGGGCCATATAACCAAAAACTGCTGGGAAAGACATAGGGGAAGAGTAGTGGAAACACCACAGGAGTCGGCAAAAGAAAATGGAGGACAGTGAGCTCTCGGCTGGCCTCCAATAATGTATACAGTGTATTGCACCCAGAAAAACTGGGCAATAAATTGAACTCCATCAATACAACTAAGAGAGTAAGAGACATATGATGCACACTATGATCATTAAGAGAAGTCTGGTTAAAAGTAGGGTTAGAGAAGCTGGAAAGTCATAAAGGAGTAGCAGTGAAGGTGCTATTGGATAGCAGGGTGACAGATCTGTTCATGGATACGACCTTTGCAAAGGAAAAGGGGTTTAAAATGGAAAAATTGAAAAAACCCCTTTTAGTTAGGAATGTGGATAGAACAGCAAATGTGGGAGGGGCTATAACACACCAGGTCGAGTGCAATATGTTCTTTAAGGGACATATGGAAAGAGCCAGAATAGATATGTACAACTTAGGGAAGACAGAGTTAATACTGGGAATGCCATGGCTAGCAGCCCACAATCCAGAAATAGATTGGGAGAAAGGAGAAGTGAAGATGACGCGTTGCCCATCTATATGTGGAAGAAGAAAGCAAGAAGTGAAGGAGAAGAAAGTAAGAAAGACAAAAAAGGATAAGGACAAGGAAGTGTTAAAAAAGCTGGTACCCAGGAGATTTTGGAAGTAGAAGAAAGTATTTGGAAAAAGGGAGTTAGAAAGGATGCCGGTACGAAAGATCTGGGACCATACCATAGAATTAAAGAAGGGATTTACACCAAGAAAGGGGAAAGTATACTCACTATCAAGAGAGGAAAAAGAGGAAGTACAGACATTTGTAGAAGACCAGTTGAGAAAGGAATATATCCAACCCTCCAAGTCACCCCAGACATCACTAGTACACTTTGTGGCGAAAAAGGATGGCATACAGAGAATGGTACAAGACTATCAACATATAAATCAGTGGACAATAAAAAATGGGTACCCTTTACCCCTCATTGCAGATATATTGGATGGAGTAGGAAAGAGAAAGGTGTTTACGAAGTTGGATTTAAGATGGGAATACAATAATGTCAGAATCAAGGAAGGAAACGAATGGAAAACAGTGTTCACAACACATATTGGAGCATATGAACCTACAGTCATGTATTTTGGGTTGACAAACTCCCCTACCACCTTCCAAGCAATGATGAACAACCTGTTCAGGGACCTCATAAACCAAAGGAACACAGCAACCTTCATTGACGACATTTTAGTAGCCATAGATATGGAAGAGGGACATGATGAGTTGGTGGAGGAAGTACTAAGAAGATTGGAAGAGAACAATCTGTTTGTGAAACCAGAGAAATGCAAATGGAAAGTAAGAGAAGTAGAGTTCCTAGGAGTAGTAATCGGTCCAAAAGGAGTGGAGATGCAAAAGGAGAAGGTAGAAGGAGTTCTGAACTAGCCGGCATCTAGGAATGTCAAAGAAGTACAAAAATTCCTAGGCCTCACCAATTACTACAGGAGGTTCATAAAGGACTTTGCTAGGATAGCAGTACCACTACACGTGCTAGTCAGAAAGGAGCAAAAGTGGAAGTAGAGGCCGGTGGCCTTCATCTCTAAATCGCTGAATACCACAGAGCGAAATTACGAAATTCACGATAAAGAGATGCTGGCAGTTATAAGGTACCTAGAAGCATGGAGGCACTACTTAGAGAGAGCAAAACTCGAATTTGAAATCTGGACAGACCATAAGAATCTCCAGTACTTTATGACAAGTCAAAAATTAAACCACAGACAAGCAAGATGGGCCCTATACCTATCGCGATTTAATTTCATATTAAAACACATTCCAGGGAAGAGCATGGGGAAGGTGGATGGATTAAGCAGAAGACCAGACTGGCAGGAGGGGGTGGAAAGAGATAACGAAGACCAGAAGCTGATAAAACCAGAGTGGATTAGGGGGGTAGAAACATTGATGGAGGAAGAAAACCTAAGAGAAATAATCAGAAAAGCACAGGAAGGGGATGAGAAGATAGTGAAAGCAGTAGAGGAGTTAAAAAGGACAGAAATAAAAGCGCTGAAAGATGAAGAGTAGGAAATTGAGGATGGGATAGTATTAAAGGAAGGAAGAATATACATGCTGGAAGGAGACCTCAGGAGAGAAATAATACAACTACACCATGACACTCCAGTAGGAGGGCATGGGGGGAGGTGGAAGATGGCAGAGTTAATTGTCAGGAACTATTGGTGGCCAGGAGTAACAAAGGAGGTAGGAAGATATGTGGATAGATATGATGCATGTCAAAGATACAAGAAGCAAAGCAAAGCACCAGCAGGAAAACTAATGCCCAATGCAATCCCAGAAAAGCTATAGAGCTACATATCGGCAGATTTTATCACCAAACTGCTACTAGCCCAGGGATACGACACAATCTTAGTAGTATGCAACTGTTTTAGCAAAATGGCACATTTTATAGCAACAATGGAAAAGACGTTGGCGGAAGGACTCGCAAAGCTGTTTTAGGACCATGTATGGAAATTGCATGAACTTCCAGAGAGCATCATATCAGACAGAGGAGTGCAGTTTGTAGCGGAAATGATGAAGGAGCTGAATAACTTGCTGGGAATCCAGACAAAGCTCTCAACAGCCTATCACCCTCAAACGGATGGGCAGACAGAGAGGATAAACTAGGAGTTAGAGCAATATCTAAGGGTCTTCATTGATCATAGACAAGAGCAGTGGCCAGATTGGTTAAGGACAGCGGAGTTCGTATATAACAACAAAATCTATGCAGCTACAAAAACATTGCCATTCAAAGCAAACTACGGTCAAGACCTAAGAATAGGATTTGAGGGAAGAAGAAAGAGGAAGTATGAGGCAGCAGGAAAATTCATAGAAAAAATGAAGAAAATCCAGGAGGAAGCCAAAGCAGCATTAGGAAAAGCACAGGAGGAAATAAAAAAGTTTGGAGACAGGAAATGAGGAAAGGGAGAGGAGTACAAAGTGGAGGACTTAGTGCTGCTAAGTATAAAGGACCTAAAATGGTAGATGAAAGGAAGAAGGTCGGAAAAGCTGACCGAATGCTTTGTGGGCCCCTACAAAGTAAAAGGAATCATCTCAAGTAATATAATAGAATTAGAGCTGCCTAATTCTATCAAAATACATCCTGTAGTTAATGTAAGTAGAGTATGACTCTACAAATCACAGGTAAAGGGACAGAAGAAGATACCACCAAAACCGGTCATCATTAAAGAAGAAGAGGAATTCAAGGTGGAGAAAATCTTAAATAAAAGGACGGTTAGAGAGAAGGAGAAGTTCCTGGTGAGGTGGAAAGGCTACACGGCAGAAGAGGATACCTGGGAAAATAGGGAAAACTTGGAAAATGCAAAGGAGCTGGTAGAAGAGTTTGAGAGAGAGCACGGGGAAGAGGTCGAAGAACTAAGGTAACAGGAGCAAGAAGAAGAAGAAAAGGAGTTCAGTCAGGAATTACCTAGAGAATTCATAGCAAAACTACTATATGGTTGGGGGAGAAGAAGATACAAAAGAGAGAGGGAAAAGAGATGGGACAAAAATTAGTATCAATGGAAAAATTCCTTGAGATGAGGAAACTTGAAGGGGGGGCCATGTTATGAGAGCCCCAAACAGGAAAAGGTTTCCCATGCATTTGAATACTTAATCCAAAATCTCAAAGTATACAATGGAGTAAGGGTATAAATAGGGTGGGGACTCAGTAAGTCAAATCACATGACAAGGTCAGGTGATTATAAGAACATTCTGGAAAGAACATGTGATTGTGGGACTCTAGGGTACAGCCACTGTAGTAGTAGTATAAGTAGGGCTACAATCCAACAAAGAACTCCATCGAGTTTTTCTTGAACATCTACCTAGGGTGATTATTAAGGGCATTCACTGTCTATTGATAACACTACTACTACTAAGATTGAGTCATATCCCTGTGCTATTGGTAGTTTGGTGATAAAGTCTGCTGATATATGTGTCCAAGATTTTTCAGGTATCAAACTAGGCATTAATTTGCCTGCTAGCTGTTCTGTATGGTTTTTGTTCCTCTGACAAGAATCGCATCCTTCCACATATTGTTTCACCTCCTTAGTTACTCCTGGCCACCAGAAGTTTTGGGTGACCAACTCCACCATCTTCTATTGTCCTCCATGTCCTCCCACTGGTGTATTGTGGTGTAGCCTAATTATTTCTGCTCTCAGTATGTTATCTTTGGGTACATACACCTTTCCTTCCTTATATATTATACTGTTCTCTTCCCTCCACTCTTCATCTCTCAGCATCTTTACTCCTGCTTGTTTCATTTCTTCCACTGCTTTGACTACTTTATTATCTTTTACTTTTGACTTCCTTACTTTCTCCAATAGATCCACTCCTTCCACAATTATTTCTACCCTTTCTGTTCTTCTAACTTCTAGCCACTTGGGTTTTACCAGTGTTCCATCCTCATTGTCCCTTTCTACTCCTACCTTCCAATCTGGCCTCCTGCTCAAGCTATCTGCCTTTCCCATCTTACTCTCTAGAACGTGCTTTAGTGTAAAATTGAACCTCAATAGGTATAATGTCCATCTTGCTTGTCTTCTATTCAATTTTTGTGCCTTCATGAAGTATTTGAGGTTTTTATAATCTGTCCATATCTCAAATCTTATTATTGTTCCTTCCAGGAAATGCCTCCATGCTTCCAGACATCTGACTACTGCTAATATTTCTTTGTCATGAATCTCGTAGTTTCTTTCTATGTCACTTAGAGATTTAGAAATAAAGGCAACCGGTCTCCATAGCTCATCAGGACCCTTCATTGATAATACTTCCCCAGTAGCATAGTTTGAAGTGTTTGCTTCTACCCTGAATTCTTTGTCTAGATCTGGTGCTGCTAGTACTGGCTTAGTTGTAAAGATCCTTTTGAGCTCATCAAATGCTTTCTGCTGCTCCTCCCCCCACTACCACTTCACATCCTTCCTCATTAGCATGTTCATTGGCCTGGCTACTCAAGCAAAGTCCTTAATAAATCTCCTGTAATAGTTTGCAAGACCTAAAAATTTCCTGACATTTTTCACGTTCTTTGGTTTTGGCCAATTCAGCACCCCATCTACCTTCTCTTTCTCTATCTCTATTCTGCCAGGTCCTATGACTACACCCAGGAATCCAATCTTCCTTACTTTCTATGCATACTTCTCTGGCTTGACATACAAGTCGTTCTCTTCTAACCTTCTCAGGACCTCCTCTACTATCTCATCATGTCCCTCCTCTGTTTCTGTCCCAACTAGCACATTGTCCACAGATGCTGCTACCTTTCCCTCATTAATCATGTCTCTTAGAATTTCATTCATTATTGCTTGAAATGTGGCTGGTGAATTTGTCATTCCAAAGAACATGACTATCAGTTCAAAGGACCCCATATGAGTTGTGAATGCTCCCTTCCACTTATCTCCTTCCTTGATTCTTATATTGTTGAACCCCTACCAAAGATCCATTTTTGTGAATACTTGCTTACTCTCTATGTTGTCAATTAAATCTGTGATTAATGGAAGTGGGTAGTTATTCTTCACTATTTGGTCATTTAGGTTGCAGTAGTCCATCACCATCCTCTTACTCCCATCCTTCTTGTCTACAAAGAATACTGGTGACGTCTGAGAGGATTTAGATAGTCTGATATACCCCTTTCTCAGTTGATCATTTACAAAGTTCTGAACTTCTTCCCTTTCGTTTTTGGATAAAGGATAAATTTTTCCCTTTTGTGGTTTAAACATTTCTTTGAGATCTATGGCATGATCCCAGATTTTCCTTGTTGGTATCCTTTCCGACTCCATCTTCCCAAACACCTTCCTCTATTTTAGAAACCTCTTTGGAACCATTTTCTCAATTTTCTTATGATCCACTTCAACCTCCTCATCCCTTCTCCAGTCCTCTTTATCCTCCATTGCCCACCTCACCATCTTTTCTTCTTCTAGTGTGACTATCCTTTTTCCCTTCTTTGCTTTCTGCCCCTTTTCCAATTTTGTGTTCTTTCTACATAATGAAGGGCATCTTGTTATCTTGACCTCCTCTGTTTCCCAATTGATTTCTGGGTTGTGGGCTTATAACTATGGCATCTCCAATATCATGTCTGTTTTTCCCAAATCACATATATCCATTCTTATTCTTTCTACATAGCTCTTGTAGTACATGTTTACTTCCACTTGGTGTGTAATAGCCCCTTTACTATTGTTTGTTCTATCTATATTTCTGACTGCCACTGGTCTTTCTAGCTTCTGCAGTCTAAACCCATGTTTTGCTGCCATTTTCTTGTCCATAAACATTCCTGTTATACCACTATCCAAGAGTGCTTTCACTATTATGCCTTCATGTGTATCTACTTTCTCTACCCCTATGTTTAACTATACCTCCCTTAACATTTTGAATGTTCTCCTGACGTCTTTTTGTCTATCCTCTTTTTTTGCTGCGCCATTCAGAACTACTGTCTGCATACTGCCCTGCTGCACCTTTTCCTCTCTAGGATGCACCACTACTTCTTTCCTTTTCTTTTGCTTTGAGCACCCACATCACTCGGCTTCCTCTAACTTTCTTCCTCTGAGAACTCCTTGTCCTCTGTTGTTTTCCCTATACATTCCTTTCTTTCCGCACCACCTATATTTTATATAGGTTGCTATGTGTTATGAGAGCCCCAAGCAGGAAAAAGTCTCCTATGCATTCAAACACTTAGTCCAAAACCTCAAAGCATACAATGGGGTTAAGATATAAATAGCAGGGGAACTTAAGAAGCCAAGTCACGTGATAAGGTCACAAGGTTGTAGAACATTCTGGAGGAATATATGATTGTGGACTAGTAGTGGTACAGCCACTGTAAAAGTAGTATAAGTAGTAGTCCAATCCAATGAAGAACTCCATTGAGTTCTTCTTGAACATCCACCTAGGGTGATCACTAAGGACACTCACTGTCTCTTGATAACACTATGACTTCTTCTGTCATCCATCCTAACTCCAACAGCTGTGCATCTTCTGGTACATTCTTCCCTCCATAGTATTTCTGTGCCTTTTCCCACTTGGGATGTGCTGACCTCTCTCCCTGCTGCGCCTTTTGCAGACTGACTGCACATGCTGCTTCTTTACTTCTCCTTTCCTTCTCCTCCTTAGTAACTGGGCACTCCCACTTGTAGTGTCCTATCCTCCAACATCTGAAACATTGCACCCCTTTCTCTACTGTCTCTTGTTTCCTTATTTCCACTCTCTCCTTCACCCCACACTGCATTACCCTACTCGCTATCACCTCAAATCTATTCTGGAGAATTGATTTCCCCTTTTCTTTTTTGTTCTTGTTTCTACAGTTACAGGCCAGGTACCTGAACTTCCTACAATACCAACATATTCTTTTCCTCCTTTCTTCTAATTCTGCCTTTAGCTTGGCAAGGGTGCACTTTTGGTTGAGCAAATTGCTCATAAGAGAGTTATATTGTGTTTGAGACATCATATTGATGTTTCAAGAGTATGGAATAAATGGTTGATCTTACTAATTATATTACCTCTGCTAGAGCACAAGATCTTCACCCAGCTAGAGTCCTACTGCCCTACTAACTACTGCCTTAATACTAGAGTTAGACTATCACCCAACAGATGGGATCCCTAATCTAAATGCCTTTTTAAGGGTACAGCATTACTCCTCTGTGTATACTGATCACAATGGACCACCAGCATGAGGTTTATAAGGCAAATACTACTACTTCTGTCTATCAATGCTCAGTTGCAAGTTCTGGCCTTGATCATGGTACCTGAGCTTGGTACCACGTCTCCACCTTCAGTCCCTAACTGACTGATAAGTCCCCTTAAGCTAAGGGCCCGGCTATGTATGAAGGTGGCTAGTGATTGTGATGACCACCAGCCGAGGGTTGATTTATATATGAGAGTAAGAGTGAGCAAGGTCCAAGATGGACAGTGCTCAAGAAGTAGATAATTGAGTTCTGGTATAGTAACTTAGCCTGAGACAACTTAATCACTCTCCTAGTCCGAGTTGACAAGGAGAACTCGATAGAGTTTCCATTCAATTGTGGTATACTACTTATACACCTCTTGTGTTTACTTCTATTTATAAACTCCTGCATATCTCCTTTTAGTTGTTTTACATGTCTGCAGATTTAAAAAGAAAAGAAAAAGAAAAAGAAAATAAATAATGACTTAGCCGTTTTGGCCATGTCATGACATAGAGGCTACTTATAAGATGCCAATAAATGATAAGATAATCCTAAAGGAGGTCAAAGCAGCACTTTTATCAGATAAAGTCACCAAAGACTATAAGACATTACTCAAGTCTAGTCCAAGAGAATTTGGAAAATCCTTGCAAGACTAGAACTATAAGAATAGACTACTCCTATATAGAAGGAAGATTTATATTCCCCACAGTGTGAAAAACACCTTGTAACAACAGATTATTAAGATACACCATGATTTGCTATCCACTAGACACTCAGATTAGTGGAAGACCTATGAGTTGGTCTCCAGAAATTACTGGTGGCCTGGGATGACAACATTTGTCAAGATTTTAGACTACTTGTGTCTAACAAAGTACCTAATAGATCTTAGGAAATAATCTCAATGGACTTAATCACGCAATTGCCAGAGTCAAATGGTTATGATGTTATCTGTGTTATTGTTGACAGGCTTACCAAAAGGGCCCATTTTATTTCTATCAACAACCGGTTCTCATCCAAAGATATAGCACAGTTACTATATGATAAGGTCTATCCATTGCACAGACTACTGCTACAAATTATTTCAGATAAAGAAGTACAATACTCAGCCAAGCTATTCCAAGAATAGTGTAAGATTTTAGGAATAAAATCTACAATATCAATAGCATATCATCTACAAACAGATGGACAAATAGAACAAGTAAACCAGGCATTAGAGCAATATCTTTGGTGCTATGTGGATTATAATCTCAGTAATTGGTTGGATCTACTTCTTAGTGCAGAGTTTGTATATAACAATTAAGTACATAAAGGCATCAAAAAAAGTCTATTCTTTCTTGAATATGGCAGACATCCAAAAGCAGGCCTAATTTTAGTTAAAGAGTCACTACAAAGGGACTTAAATAACCTGATATATAAATAACAAGAAGCCTTGGAGCAGGCAAAAGCAGCTTTTACTTTTGTAGTGAAAAGAATAAAGTAGTACTATGACCAAAAAGTCCAAAGCGTTCCATTCAAAGTTAGTGACAAGGTACTACTCAATCTTAAGGATTACCAGACTACAGAGCAAGTATTACGACCCTAGTACAAAGGACCATTCAAAATAATAAAAAAGTTGTCCTTGGTTATGTTCCAGCTTAGGATGTCATCTCGCTACTGAGCACTACACCTAGTTTTTCATACTAGCAAGTTAGCACAGTACTCTAAATCCACCATCTGTAGACAGAAATTCATACCCCCACTACTGACCTTGATACAGGACCAGGAAGAATGGGAGGTAGAAAAGATTCTAGATTTGTGCCAAAGACATTGAAAAAACAAATTCCTTGTTAGATGAAAAGAATACAGTCAAGGAGATGACACATGGGAACCTGAGGAAAATCTACATAATGTAGGCAAAAAGCTGCAGGAATATTTTCAGAGTTTACCAAAAACAAGATAACTTCTTAATAGAGCTCAAACCAAGAGGAGAAGTAATGTTACAAACTTCATTTGGACCATAACTCCAGGAATACTTGACCAATTTCAACAATCTAAATGGCCACAGAAAGCCCTTAAGAAGAACTTTCAAACAGTACCAAAAATGTCTCAAAGTGATCAGTATTCACTGAGTTATCAACAGATCAGTCAGTGATTACCAAGTCATCAAACACTAAATTGCTGATATTTTGGGAACTGCTTAATGTAAATATTTGCTTCAACAACCATTGCAAAGCTCTCTTCAATGCACTTCTTTTGGCTATAAATAGAACCCAAGGCATTTGTCTCTACCCTTATCTCCTTATCTAAATCAGAAATGACTAAGACTGGTTCAGCTGTGAATACTTTCTTTAGTTGTTTGAACACCTTCTCCTGCTTCTCTTCCCACCTCCACTTTTCTTCCTTTCTAACCAGTAAATGTAATGGGACTGCAATTCTAGCAAAGTTCTTGATAAATTGTCTATAGTAATTGGCAAGTCCTAGAAACTATCACAAATGGCCACTTACTGATTTGTGATTGCTTGATTTGATAATCAAAGTGTTCAAAAAAGCGAAGTTAGACAAGCAGCAAAAGATGTTGTTAAGTCTGAGGTTTATCCTCAGACA
>Ga0153925_1000077_pt1 | contig 20903 bp, 24 predicted proteins | sample TSNJ009MetaG_FD_104684 | JGI IMG/M metagenome (GOLD analysis project Ga0153925, IMG submission 104684) | Attine ant fungus gardens microbial communities from New Jersey, USA - TSNJ009 MetaG | ecosystem: Host-associated > Fungi > Mycelium > Unclassified | place: USA: New Jersey, Wharton State...
AATGATTCCACGCGATCAGCGGGCATACACAATATACAGGCCCGATTAGGGATACATGACACTTGAAGGGAAAACAACACCGTCACTGCGAACAAGGATAATTGGACGACGTTTGGGTGCTTGGTTCTCAGGCGGAAGACAACCGAGTACTTCCGTACAGCGAACTTCAACATATGGCGACGGGTCAGACCCAAAGAAGACGCTGACAGGCTCCGTCTTGGAGAAGTTTTCTCCGTAGACAGTTAGCATTTTTGAGGCGTGAGGATTAGGTTTTGCGAGAACCACGCGTGACGATGGACAGTTAGATTTAGGTGCCTCTGCGGCACGATCAGGAGGAAGGTACTTGACAACACCAGGGAAAGGCGTCACAGGTTTTGAAGGAACGGGGAAGGACTGGGTCTGAGGGGCATGCTGGTTATCAAACAAAACAGTAGGGATGTAGAAGTTGTAACGAATTTGATCTAAGAAGAGAAATTAACGAATTTCTCAATGAATATATTGGCATCTCCACGTACCTGTACCAACAATTGTCCACACGCTAGTTTCACCGATGTCTACCTGCCAGAGAGCACCGGAGGACACACCAGCATCGCTACTCGAGCCACGACGGCTTGAAACTGAGCCAGCTGAGCTCGGACGACGACGACCCTTGGTCAATGGTTTTGAAACGCCCCCAGCACTGGATGATGCTCGGGGCTTTTTCACACGACCGCCATCATTAGTAGCAAAATCTGTTGTGATTGGGGAAGCAGGGGCACTGTCCACATTTTGGTGGCCAAAGTACTCGCTGGCACTGGATTTTGGAGTCGGTGTGACAGGGGAACCGGGGAGAGGGGAACTCGAGCCATTATTAGTGGTAGAGGTCCATTGACGGCCATCGATGGGGCGATATGTGTTGACCTTCTCACCCATGCACGATAGGAAAGCACCAGTAGCTCCAGGTGTTCCTGGTTCCGGCATAGTCTTTGCGGAGTCGTAAACTTCAAAGGCAATCTTATGAAGCTGTGAGACAGGGTCACCGCAAACCTCGCCAGGAGCACAGTAGTGATCGGGTACACCCTTAGCACCCTCCTGCAAACCTCCTCCGACAACGGTAGTCTGATGATCTACCTTACGAATGATGAGGACGGGACTGACGACGCCAGACGTAAGACACTGGAGGACAACGGTCTGATTGTAATATATCGGTATCTGGGAACCGTTATTTGTGAAGGGTATCGCATTTGGTGGAGGCGACGGATAATCGGGTTGAGGTGGCGGAGGCGGAGTATCGATTCCACCTGCAGGTTTATTGACATCAACAATATACATGACAAAAGGATCTTTTAAAACGAATGTCATTACAAATTCCAGAATCCTTGTTGCTGATCACTTACCCCAACTCGCGGTCCTTGCAATGAATGAGGGCGTTGTCGAGCGTGATCGGTGATCAAGTCCCATCAAGGGAGCCCCATCAGAGCCCTTGAATGAAGAACCTGAACCCGAAACACAAAGGTATTTTGTAGAAACGGTTTGAGACCGAAGCCGATGAAACAAGGAAATTGTGGAGCCATGATTGATGCAAACTGCCCGAAATGTGAACGGACGGGATGTTGGTTACAACGCATAAACTTACGCTCAAGGTTTTTTGCACTTTGCCTCTTCTTGCTTGGTTTGCTAATGACTTTGATGGGACGGCTCGGGAAGATGCCAAGCACGTGCTCCGATTCATCATCCGAAGCGGGGGCGGTAACCTTCACTAAGGCTTCAACCTTCTTCTTCTTATCGTCAACATCCGAAATGAATAGCTGCTTTCCAACGCAGCGACCGATATAGGTCGTGCCAGTCGGAGGATCACTGACATCAAATGCCTTGCCTGAAGAACTTATCCACTCGATTGATCCTTCCTGCGGGACGGACTCTCCAAAGATGGAGACCACGACACGTGGTGGACAGAGTTTGGGGTCTTCGCCGCGTCGATTTACATCAGTCCACCAAGAATTACCGATCATAATCGCGGTGGGAGGTGGACATAGGAACCTGAAGAATTGTCTCGGCAACGTCTCGGAAGACGTGAACTTACTGGCTCACCTTTTTTCTGTGCCGTAGGACTTTTGAGCGACTTTGCTCGACATTACAATGATCGTCCTTTCGCCGAAGGCAAGTCGATTGGATGTGCGGACATACTGATCAAGGTAGGGACTAAGACAGTAATAAGCCCTAAACTCCACTGTCAAGTATTAATGATAATTTACCGAATAAAAGTCTGGAGATCATTTGACTGGCCCAAGACAGGGTGAAGACGCATGCGAGCGAGAGTCTCATCAACAGATGGCACGCGGAGGGACATCTCCTGGTGAGGGTCTGACTGGTAATGGGACATCCCATCATACGGCATGCCATGCGTTGCATGGGGAGGTATGCTTGGCGGCATGTGCGAGACAGCAGGAGGCACTGGTCCTGAGTGACTATAGCGGTGTTCGGGTGGGAAGCGACTAAGTCTCTCCTGGTACGGCTGAAATCCATTCGAAGGATAGTTAATTCCAGAGTTCATGCAATACTCATCGAACGGCGGATTGTAGCTGGCACCTGAAGGACGACGTTCGATATCAGGATAATTGGGTTGAAATTCTTTGGGCCCAAGAGATAAGGGAAAGTCCGGAGGTGGATTAAATCCGCCCACAGGGTCATTGGGAGTGAGAGGAGAAACCTTGCCGCTACTGCCACTGTTATAAGACGACGGCAAGCCAGCACCCATAATGTCAAATGGATTGCTACTATTAGATCCAGCGTAAGATGGAACAGAGTCGTTGAACGGAGGATGGTTGTAGATGTTATCGGAATTCATCCCATATCCGTGGCCCAGAGATGAAGACGAAGATGCGTTTGTGCGGTAAGCTTGGGAAGAGAGGGAGCTATTCGAGGCAGAACCAGAGAAAATTTCATAACTTGGATGATCGGTGGTATCCATACCCTCGGTCTGAAACTCATGGTGAGCAATGAGGAAAGATACAAAACAGAATAGAATACTTGCATTTTCTGAGCTGGGCACATTGAAGGGTTGATCAATGTCAGACTGTCCATAAAGAGACTGGGGAGCTTTGGTAGAAAAATCCAGTGACATCTTGCGACCACGAGAGCGACTGGATGGAGAAAGAGGTGGGTTTAGAATTTCAAGAAGATCCCAGCGGTGAAGGTCAGATGATGCAAGAACAGGACGTGGTGCAGTTGTCGAGGAAAAGGTGTTGTCAATGCTCATACCAGATTCGGTATTTCCCAGAGACGACAGACACAACCAAGGGATAGTAGAGACCAGATATCAGGTTCCAACAGCTGGTCTTCAGTACGTGTTGGCTCAGCTTGTCACGAGGTAGATCGTCGTCAAATGCTCTCGGTGCTACCGAGGAATGACCGTGAGTTCAATACGACCCTTCTACCTTTGCACACTCACTGCAGAAACTGGCGTTAGTTGTGGCGACAGAGCTTCCCGCCGGCAGGGTACCAACGAATGATGTCAGGTCAAAGTGCCTATACCCCAGATCGACAGTCCACTACACTAGTCTGGAGCGAAGAGTGAGCTGAACGAAGTCGATACGCGTGGGTTTTGCAGTTACAGAAGCAAGGTACTTATATCATTCAACCAGGAACTCTTTTCGCTAAGTTGAGATCGGCCCTGGCCTGCAGCCGCGGATTCCGGTCACGCTCCAACCAAATCAAGTATCTTACGATCTTGATTCTGAGTAATGGGAACTCCAGACATGATTTGATCTGTTCATCTATCACCGTGTCTACGGCAGCTTCCACAACTAATCGGTTCTTTTCAGTATTCTGAGCTTGCCTGTTCCGAGCTGCTTCTTTGACGGCCCGATTGGTCGTCCTTTGGAAAGACTCCAGTACCGTATGGCCCTTCCTCCTGTCGAGGTCGGCGGAAATAGAATCTTGATATTCCTCAGTCCGGCTACAAATGTGAGATCTCATCCGGTATCTGCCGTATGTCTTTTTTTCGAAACACCAAGATTCATACAATACTTAACACGCAACCCAGATTAGACGTCTTCATATGTCCACCCTATTGATATAGACTCAGCTCTGTATCTCAGATAAGTATTTGTGGTCAATCTCTTGCCCCCATGCCTTCCCTTTAACACGTCGTTTCTTACTGTCGGTAAGATGGAGCTGACGAGAGCATTCATCCCATCCCCAATCTTTACATGTAGTCAAGGGATAGTAACATTGCAACTTGTTGGATTTCTGATCTCAGAGCAGACAAGGGCCCTTGGTTCTGGATGCTGTAGATCTCACCGAAAACGGCATCACTACTTGTCTGAACCTAGGATTACTTCAGGCATTCATCCACACATTATGTACATATCACATACCTCTTTGGAATGTGACCTAGGCAGCTCCAAGCATTGGTGATGGGTCCTAGCCAAACAGTTTCTGATTCCGGAATACTTCTCAAGATGAAGGACTCCTCAACCCAGCAGTCTTGCTCCAACCAGCCATGAGAGCCACTGTTCTATGGTTTCAAACTCTTACCTGCTATTGTAGATCAATCGAAGAGTAAATCTGGCTTCGGAGCGTTGGGAGCTTGGTGGCTGCATAATTTCTTGCGATCGAATGTGAAAGACTGATTGTTATACCGGGGTTCTAAAAAGACATTCTGAACCGCTGAAGCGTTTATGCACAAGAAATCGGTTTTTCGATACAGTGATTATAAGCTTGGAAAATACTCTTCAATGATGTTTGGTCTGATAGAATCACAAGACTAGAATTTGAGGGAACAGAAAACATCCAAGCTTTGGAAGACAAGTAGATAGGCAGTATGTGACATGTAGTCACAAATGGAGTGACAGAGTCGTGCGATGGCCTTGTGTCTGCTGTCGGTGACAAGAGCTTGCCTTGGGGCAAACGAACTTCAACTTCAATTACACTACCCTGAAACTACCCTGATTGGAGTACATACGGGAGGACTACGTAGACTCTTTTTCAATAAACTGAAAAACTAATTCATTCTACAGTACACGCACTATCGTATCATCGTCCTACTACTAGCTTCTTTGACCTGTCAGCGATCGTGCATTTTTCGAGTGCTCTTCGGGAGAACATTCCATTGGTTTCATCTCCTTGTGCGATGGAAGCTCCTTCTTATCGTCTGCAGACTCCTCGACGACAACCCCCACCACCTCTCAGTCTTAACAATACGACGGCATTCTGGCGAACGTCTACTGTCAGTCACCGTGAATCCCAGACACTCCTTTATGACCTCCCTTCTGCTACGATCTCTCCCCCGACAAGTCCTCAGTCTGTGGTTACCCCGACTTCCCCAGCGTCTGCTGGACGCCCCCAGATAAGGAATGGGCGTCCGGCTCCCCCTGGCACTCGAACTCGGTCACAGACTCCAATCGGAGTAGCGCCTAATGATCTTGAAAAATTTGCAGAACAGTGTAGATCATGGTCAGGCCATCTCCCTTTTCCGAAGCTTTCCCACTCACTCCTTTCAGGTATTACAGTCAGGACGAACAAGCAGGACACTCGATGACACAAACTCTTGCTAATCTACAACCTTCTCATCGCGCTCCTTTCTCCCGTGTACAATCATCCATTCGAGAAGCATACCATCGTTCTGTGAGTGCTCGGCGACATGCTGAACTCCAAGCACACCTCTCCTTCATTCAACCCGGAGGATCTCTGCCTGCCCATCTCAGGCCGGACCCACGCAGCAAGGAAGCACAAAAAGGTAAAGGACATCCACACCTCATACGATCGGACTTGACATTGTTTACCAAAGAACGTTATGAGCATATGGAACGTTTTATTAATAACTGGTGCACAATGGGGCTACCTGGGACAAAGCCTTTCTTTGAAGCGTAAGTCAACCTCAAATCCGAATTGACGATGATAACCAGTTCATTCCAGACTATGGGCAATTCTACGGCTTCAAATGATTCCTGAAAACCTTGGGGGTGCAGGGAGGAATCGGATCGAATGGGAGTTCGATGATGCAGTCCTCAAGGAGGCCGCGTAAGTTAAAACAACTGGCATCGTTTCCAGTATTTCTGACATGTACCTTGTGCAGAGGGAAGAACTTCATGCTCGAAGCGGTTGAAATCCTGAAAGGGGTCTGTTGCTCTCGTGTATATGAATGGTGTTGGACTCAACTCCACTCTTCAGGTATTGGCGTTTGAGGAACAACTGTCATCCAAACACTTTGGTGTTAGTTGTCAGCCTAGGAAGCTCTCTGGTCTTTCACCAGTCCATTCCCGTTCCCAGTCTCAGCCACTGTCCTCCGATTCCAAGCAAACTCCAATTTTGCGCTCCAACAGTTCTTCCAAACGTGCTCGTGCTCCAAGTGATCCGTTCCTGGATCTCCCTTCACGGCCCAAAGCTGCTACCTCATTGAATACAATGGACGAACCTCCTAAATCTCCTATAGGTCCTGATAATGTGATTGCCCTCTTACAGCTCGAAAATGCTCAGGAGGATGTGGAAGAGGAGGAATACATGCGAGTGTGGACATCACCAGACATTACCAACCCAGAAATTCCACGGTTACTGAAACTCTTCCCATCCTTCGTTTCCCGCCGTACTCTGCCTCGCTTCCCAGTGCAAACAACTGCACGTCCCGCAGATATCGAGGAAGGCGAGTATGCTTATGCGGGCCAACGTGTTCAATTCGGTACTGGCTCCATGTGGGTCAGCTCAAGACAGCGTAGCGACGGCTGGGAGGGTAGCTGGTGGGCCAGATTCGTTCTACGGTGGAGAAGAATCTTTTGTTGAATAACCCATCACAGACCTCCTTTGTTATTTCTCTTGACGTGGACAAGACATGATCTCTTAGACCCTTGTAACCGCGTTCTTTGATCGCAATCTCTTGTTTTTATATACCTCCATCAGTCATCCTAGTGCTAACTATCCTTGACACTTGAACTAACAGATCTCGCGATCTCACGCACGACGAGTACATTTTTTGCTTACCCTTGTGATGTTGATACAATGATATTTGTGTAAGAATACTATTGAACATTGTTAACTGGTTTATCAGCTCTCCTAATCGGTATGAGTGTGATCCATGTTTAATTCTGTGACCAAGAGCGCTCAGACTCCAGAGTTCTCTTCCCAGCGTTGCAAGTTGAGTTCGTGCCGCAATCCCAGATCATTGGGATTCTTGTACAAAAATAGAACTGAAAGCAGCCGTTCAGACTCACTGACCTGTCTCAATTTCCTAGCAGCTTAGACACCCAACATAGCACATCAATCTCTAGGAAGTATGCAATATGCCAAGGGAACTGTTCCTGCGCTGTTTTTGGAGCTCCTCGGGTGCAATGAATGACAAATTGCATGATTGTTTCAATAACATTGTAGACCCCTGATCAAATTTTGTCGTGCACTACATAAGTCATAGTCTAACTGAGTCTATAAACGTACTGTTCTCGTACTCAGCTTCTTCAGGTAAGAGTGCATGGACCTTTTGTAATGGGGGTCAGTCTCAAAGAATTTGGAGTTGTCCCTGAACAATATCGTCTTATTTTACCGTTCTGAACCCTTTTTGCTACTGCCACCTGTCATGTGGAAGAACGTTTCTACGAGCGCCAACACTTGTTCATATCCACGGAACATAGAAGGGTGTCTCTGTCATGACATGACTTATGGTGGTAATACAAGCCACTCTGAAAAGTAGGTCGTGGTTCAAGGGTATTAGTGATTTATCCTTACAGAATGGCAGCTATATCCACATGACTGTCGGTTCTGTCAGCGACGTTTGACTGATAGAAGACAATGTTGATACGAGATGAACAGTTGATCAACAGTTGTTCCACGGAAGCACCCTACAAAGACCGCCAGAAGCTTCCAAGGACTTAAAATAGTCCGTAGCTTATGAAGCAGAGGTACCTGGGTGCCTCGGACCATTGTCGTTCCTTTCTATCGTCCTAAAGGGGGTAGAAACTTGGTTCATGCTTGGGTCATGATGAGGTCTCTATCAGATTGACCCATATTCAAAGCATGGTACCTCTTTTGTCTTGCACATGCTGCTTAGATCACGCACGAGTTTCATCGTGTATAGGCACTCATTCTTCCAGTGAGGGGTTCTGATTCAGATCAGAAACTTGGCGATCAGTTAACACATTGTAAGTAGTGAATGTTCTAATCATTTATACAAGTCAATAGCTTCAACGTTCTAGCTGTGCCCTTCCCGCTTATCACAGCAACTCCGCAGGGGCCGAAATGGAGTATATCCTTGATGAGGTTTCTGTCGATCCCAGTCTACTGAAGAACATACTTCAGAATCCTCTAACCTGTTTGAATCCCCTCCCACGAACACTGGCTCTTTAAATAGAGGGATGGTGCAATCCTCAGTTGGTCATTGACAATTAAGCAATGGTATTAGCCTTGCATCACATCCTGAATACATGGCTCAATTGATAGTTGTTAAGGCCTAACTCTGAGATGGAACTGGCTCAGTGGATGGAGCTGACCTTGAGGAATTCAAGAAACTAAAATAAAGAAGGTTACAATACAACAATAAGAATAATAATACACACAGAAGAACAACACTTACTTCAGATGTTGATCAATGTGGTAATGACTGACAGTAAGAAATACAAGTTTACACTATTTATACATGTCAGGAATGCAGAGAGAAGATGAAATATTAAATAGTAAATGACTCCAGGACCAATAAGAGATAGAAAAAGAAGAAAGAAAACTATTTAATAATAATTGGAAAAGAAATATATGTAAGAGCTCCAATGTGAGATAATACTGTAACAAAGAGCAAGAAGATAATGTTGGAATATTGAACACTATACTAAAATTAGTTTCTTATTGTTTCATTCTTTATTGTTCTGTATAGAATAAGTAGTCTAGTAGTAGTAATATATGTTGCACATTGTCAGGTATATAGGGATAGTGACATGGGAAGGCTAGAATATACTGTGAATTACTATAAATATACTATAAGTGCATACTCCAGGTTCTGGAAAGTAATGCAAAGAGTAGAGTCAGAGAGTAGAATATGCTACTAGGTAAAATAAAAGATGTTGCTCTCCAGTCTTATAGTTTTACATGTTATCAATAGGCAGTGAATGTCCTTAGTAATCACCCTAGATAGATGTTCAAGAAGAACTCAATAGGGTTCTTTATTGGATTGGACTACTACTTATACTATTCTTACAGTGGCTGTACTACTATTAGTCCATGGTCACATGTTCTTCCAGAATGTTCTATGATCACTTGACCTTGTCATATGATCTGATTACCTAAGTTCCCATGCTGTTTATATCTTGACCTCTTTATATAATTAAGTACTTGAATGTACAGGAATCTATTTCCTTTTTGGAGCTCTTATAATATGGCCCTCTCTTCAAGTTTCCTTATCCTGAGGAATTTTTCCATTGACTCCAGTTCTCGTCCCATCTCTTTTTCCTTTCTTTTTTGTATCTCCTTTTTCCCCAACCATATAACAATTTTGTTGTAAACTTCCTAGGTAATTCCCAACTAAATTCCTTCTCCTCTTCTTTCAGCTCCTGTTGTCTTAGTTCCTCAACCTCTTTTCTATATATCCTCTCAAACTCTTTTACTAACTTTTTTGTGTTCTCCAAGTTTTCTCTATTCTCCCAAGTATCTTCTTCCACCGTATACTCCTTCCATCTCACCAGAAACTTTTCCTTCCCTTTAACTGTTCTTTTGTTTAAGATTTTTTCTACCTTAAATTCCTCCTCCCCTTTGATAATGACCTATTTTGGCGGTATCTTCTTCTGTCCCTCTATCTGTGGTTTATAGAGTCATACTCTACTTATGTTAACTACAGGGTGTATTTTAATAGACTTAGGCAGTTCTAACTCTATTGTATTACTAGAGACAATTCCCTTGACTTTGTAGGGACCCACAAAATGCTCTGTTAACTTCTCTGATCTTCTTTCTTTCATCTGCCATTTCAAGTCCTTCATACTTAGCAGTACTAAGTCTCCTACTTTGTATTCCTCTTCCTCCTTTCACTTTCTGTTTGTAAATTTCTTCATTTCCTTCTGTGCTTTCCCTAGTACTGCTTTTGCTTCCTTTTGGATTTTTTTTATTCTTTCTACAAATCTTCCCACTACTTTGTACTTCTCTTTTCTTCTTCTTTCAAATCCCATTCTTGGATCTTGACCATAGTTTGCTTTAAATGGCAATATTTTTGTTGCTGTGTGAATTTTATTATTGTATATGAATTCCACTATTCCTAACCAATCTGGCTACTGCTCTTGTCTATGGTCAATGAAGACCCTCAGATATTGCTCTAACTTCTGGTTTATCCTTTTTGTCTGTCCATCTGTTTGAGGGTGATAGGCTGTTGAGAGTTTTGTTTGGACTCCCAACAAGTTATTCAATTCTCTCATCATTCCCACTACAAACTGCACTCCCTTATCTAATATGATGCTTTCTGGAAGTCCACACAACTTCCATACATGATCTTAAAACAGCTTTGTGAGTCTCTCTGCTAATATTTTCTCTATTGTCACTATGAAATGTGCTATTTTGCTAAAACAGTCATATACTACTAAGATAGCATTGTATCCCTAGGCTAATGGTAGTTTGGTGATGAAGTCTACCGAGATATGGCTCTATAGTTTTTCTGGGATTGCATTAGACATTAGCTTTCCTGCTGGTACTTTGCTTTGATTTTTATATCTTTGGCATGTATCACATCCATTCATATATCTTCCTATCTCTTTCATTATTCCTGGCCACTAGTAATTCCTGGCAACTAACTCTGCCATCTTCTATCTCCCTTCATGTCCTCCTACTGGGGTGTCATGGTATAATCATATTATCTCCTCCCTGAGTTCTCTCTCTGGCACATATATTCTTTCTTTCTTCATTATTATCCCATCTTCTATTTTCCATTTTTTGTCTTTCAACGTTTTTATTCCTACCCTCTTCAACTCTTCTACTGCTTTTACTACCTTTTCATTCCCTTTCTATGCCTTTTTGATTCTTTTCTTTAGGTTTTCTTTCTCTATTATTGTTTCTGCTTCCCTAATCCATTCTGGCTTTATTAATTTCTGGTCCTTGTTGTCTTTTTCCACTTCCTCCTGCCAGTCTGGTCTCTTGCTTAATCCATTTGCCTTCCCTATGCTCTTCTCTGGAATGTGTTTAAGTGCAAAATTAAATTGTGATAGGTATAGGGCCCATCTTGTTTGTCTATGGTTTAATTTTTGGCTTGTCATAAAATACTAGAGGTTCTTATGGTCTGTCCAGATTTCAAATTTGAGTTTTGCTCTCTCCAGATAGTGCCTTCATGCTTCTAGGCATATAATAACTGCCAGCATCTCCTTATCATGAATTTTGTAATTTTGCTCTATGGTATTCAATGATTTAGAGATAAAGGCCACTGTCCTCCACTTTCCATTCTCACACTTTGTTGACAACACTCCCTCTGTTGCATAGTCTAAGATATCTGCTTCCACTCTCATTTCCCTATTGATATCTAGGATCGCTAAGACAGGTTCTGTGATGAATACCACCTTAAGTCTTTCAAATACCTCCTCCTGTTCCTTTTTCCATTTCCATTTCTGCTCCTTTCTGACCAGTATATATAGTAGTGCTGCTATTTTAGTAAAGTCTTTTATAAATCTCCTGTAATAGTTGATAAGGCCTAAAAACTTTTGTACTTCTTTGATGTTTCTGGGTACTAGCCAGTTCAGTACTTCCTCCACCTTTTCTTTCTGTATTTCCACTCCCCTTAGACCAATTACTACTCCCAGAAATTCTACCTCTCTTACTTTCCATTTACACTTTTCTGGTTTCACAAATAGGTCATTCTCTTCCAACCTTTTTAGTACCTTCTCTACTAACTCATTATGTCCTTCTTCGGTATCTGTGGCTACCAGGATATCATTGATGAATATTGCCATATCTCCTTGGTTTATGAGATCTCTGAACAGGTCATTTATCATTGTTTGGAAGGTAGTGGGGGAGTTTGTTAACCTAAAATACATGACTGTAGGCTCATAAGCTTCAATATGTGTTATGAACGCTATCTTCCATTTGTCTCTCTCTTTGATCCTGATGTTATTGTATTTTTATTTCAGGTCTAGCTTTATAAACACCTTCCTCTTCTCTACTCCATCCAGTATGTTGGCAATGAGAGATAAGGAATACCCATTCTTTATTGTCCACTGATTTATATGTCGATAGTTCTGTACCATTCTTTGTGTACTATTCTTTTTTGCCACAAAGTGTACTGGTGACATTTGGGATGACTTGGAAGGTCGGATATATTCTTTCCTCAACTGATCCTTTATAAATGCTTGTACTTCTTCCCTTTCTTCTCTCAACAATAAGTATATCTTTCCTTTTTTTGGTGTGAACCCTTCTTTCAACTCTATAGCGTGGTCCCAGGTCTTTTGCACTAGCATTCTTTTTAACTTCCTTTTTCCAAATACCTTCTTCCACTTCCAAAACCTTTTGGGCACCAATCTTCTTAATGTTTCTTCATTCTTATTCTTCTCTACTTTCTTTACTTCTTTCTTTTTCTCTTCTTGCTTTCTCTTTTCATATATAGGCAGACAATATGTCATTTCTACTTCCCCTTTTTCCTAATCTATTTCTAGGTTATGGACTACTAGCCATGGCATTTCCAGTATCACCTCCATTTTTTCTAAATTACACATATCCATCTTTGTTCTTTTTACATGTTCTTTGAAGAACATATTACATTCTACCTGGTATGTTATGGCTCCTCCTGCATTTACTGTTCTATCTACATTTTTAACTAACAGGGGTTTTTTTAACCTCTTCATTTTAAATCTCTTTTCTCTGGCAAAGGTTGTATCCATGAATAAACCTGTTGCTCCACTATTTAGCTATTACAAATGGCCACTTACTGATTTGTGATTGCTTGATTTGATAATTAAAGTGTTCAAAAAAGCAAAGTTAGACAAGCAGCAAAAGATGTTGTTAAGTCTGAGGTTTATCCTCAGATATATAGTCCTTAAATATATGATTCTGGTGGTCTGTGCACCAGAACAGCCTACCACATGATCACTACCTATTGTTCTTGAAATAGAGATAACCTAACTATCTTAGGGCAGTCCTTTGTTCTATTCAAGGACAGATGATAATCTATAGGTAAAGATTTGTAGTGACTTAGCCCAAGATAACTTAAACACCCTTCTAGCCTGAGTTGACAAAGAGAACTCAATAGAGTTCCTATTCAATTATAGTATACTACTTATACACCTTCCATGTTTACTTCTATTTATAAACTCCTGCATATCTCCTTTTAGTTGTTTCACATGTTCACAGATTTAAAAGAAAAGAAAAAGAAAAAGAAAATAAATAATGACTTAGCCGTTTTGGCCATGTTATGACATCATCCCCCTCTTAAGTTTCCTCATCCTGAGGATTTCCCTATAACTCATAGTACAGGTCAACTATGTTGCCCATTTCCTCATCGTCTTCTTTTGTCCACTCTCTTACCCCTGATTCATCTTCTTCTTCCTTAATTGTCTCCATGGTTCTTCACCCTCTTATCCTTCCTCCTTTTCATCATCTCCAGTTTCTTTCTAACCTTGCCCAGTATTCTTCATCGTACCTTTTATCTAACTATCCAAATAACTTTCTTACCATGAACTATTCTGGTAATTCTCCTCTTTTAAACATCCCTTCCTCTTTTTCTTACTTCCTTACATCCTCCATATCTCATTGATATTCCTTTTTATATTCTTCAATCACCTCTCTTGCATTTCCTAAGTTTTCCCTTCCTTCCCAGATATCTGATTCTGCTATGAATCCCTTCCATCATACCAGGTACTTGTCTTTTTCTCATATTCTCCGCTTATTCAGGATTCTTTCTATCTCCTATTCTTCTTCTCCTTTGATTATTACTGGAGCTGGTTGCTCCTTTCTCTGCCCCTCTACTTTTCCTATATATCTTTGTATTCTGCTAATGTTAACTATTGAGTATATTTTTACTGTACTAGGTAGTTCTAATTCTACTGCATTCGATGATACGATTTTCTTTATCCTGTAAGAGCCTACAAATCTCTCCATTAACTTCTCTGTCCTTCTTCCAGCCATCTGGTATTTTAGATCCTTTGTACTTAACATCACTAAGTCTCCTACTTTATAATCATTGACCTCTCCTCTCTTTTTATTTGTGTATTTCTTTATCTCCTCTTGTACTTTTCCTAGCACTGCTTTTGCTTTCTCCTGGATCTCTTTCATTTTTGTTACAAATTTCTCTGCTCCTTTGTATTTCCCCTTCCTTCTCATCTCAAACCCCATTCTAGGATCTTGTCCGTAATTTGTCTTGAAGGGCAACACTTTAGTACTTGAGTGTGTTTTGTTACTGTAGGCAAACTCTGCCGTTTCTAACTAGTCAGGCCACTGCTCCTGTCTGTGGTCGATAAACATTCTCAAGTACTGTTCCAGTTCCTGATTAACCCTCTCTGTCTGTCTGTTGGTTTGAGGGTAGAACGCCATTGATAACTTACTCTTGATTCCCAACATCCTATTCAACTCCCATATTATTCCTGCTGTGAACTGTGGTCCTCTGTCTGAGACAATGCTCTCAGGTAACCTGTGCAGCTTCCACATATTATCTCTAAACAACCTGGCTAGCCCTTCTGCCAACGTTTTCTCTGTAGTAGAGATGAAGTGGACCATTTTTGTTAATCTGTCTACTACTACTAAGATTGAGTTGTATCCCTGTGCTATTGGCAGTTTGGTAATAAAGTCTGCTGATATATATGTCCAAGGTTTTTCAGGTATTGAATTGGGCATTAATTTGCCTGCCGGCTGTTCCGTATGGTTTTTGTTCCTCTGACAAGAATTGTATCCTTCTACATATCATTTCACCTTCTTAGTTACTCCTAGCCACCAGAAGTTTTGGGTGACCAACTCCACTGTCTTCCATTGTCCTCTATGTCCTCCCACTAGTATATCATAGTACAGCCTAATTATTTTTGCTCTCAGTATGTCATCTTTGGGTATATACACCTTTCCTTCCTTATATATTATACCATTCTCTTCCCTCTATTCTTCATCTCTCAGCATCTTTATTCCTGTTCATTTCATTTCTTCCACTACTTTGACTACTTTATCATCTTTTACTTTTGACTTCCTTACTTTCTCCAATAGATCCACTCCTTCTACAATTATTTCTACCCTTTCTGTTCTCCTGACTTCTAGCCACTTAGGTTTTACTAGCATTTTGTCCTCATTGTCCCTTTCTACTCCTACCTCCCAATCTGGCCTTCTACTCAAGCTATCTGCCTTTCCCATCTTACTCCCTGGAACATGCTTTAGTATAAAATTGAACCTCGATAGGTATAATGCCCATCTCACTTGTCTTCTATTCAATTTTTGCGCCTTCATGAAGTATTTGAGGTTTTTATAATCTGTCCATATCTCAAACCTTGTTGTTGTTCCTTCTAGGAAATGCCTCCATGCTTCCAAGCATCTGACTACTGCCAACATTTCTTTGTCATGAATCTTGTAGTTTTTTTCTGTGTCACTCAGAGATTTAGAAATAAAGGCAACTGGTCTCCATAGCTTGTTGGGACCCTTCATTGATAATACCCCTCCAGTAGTATAGTTTGAAGCATCTGCTTCTACTCTGAATTCTTTGTCTAGGTCTGGTGCTGCTAGTACTGGCTTAGTTATAAAGATCCTTTTAAGCTCATCAAATGCTTTCTGCTGCTTCTTTCTCTACTGCCACTTTATATCCTTCCTTGTCAGCATGTTCATTGGCCTGGCTACTCGAGCAAAGTCCTTAATAAACCTCCTGTAATAGTTTACAAGGCCTAAAAATTTCCTGACATCTTTTATATTCTTTGGCTTTGGCCAACTCAGCACCCCATCTACCTTCTCTTTCTCTATCTCTATTCCGTTAGGTTCTATAACTACACCCAGGAATCCAATCTTCCTTACTTTCCATGCACACTTCTCTGGCTTAACATACAAGTCATTCTCTTCTAACCTCCTTAGGACTTCCTCTACTATCTCATCATGTCCCTCCTCTGTTTCTGTCCCAACTAGCACATTGTCCACAAATGCTGCTACCTTTCCCTCATTAATCATGTCTCTTAGAATTTCATTTATTATTGCTTGAAATATGGCTGGTGAATTCATCATTCCAAAAAACATGACTGTTGGTTCAAAGGACCCTATATGGGTCGTGAACGCTCCCTTCCACTTATCTCCTTCCTTGATTCTTATATTGTTGAACCCCCACCAAAGATCCATTTTTGTGAATACTTGCTTACTCCCTATGTTGTCAATTAAATCTGTAATTAATGGAAGTAGGTAGTTATTCTTCACTGTTTAGTCATTTAGGTTACAGTAGTCCATCACCATTCTCTTACTCCTATCCTTCTTGCCTACAAAGAATACTGGTGATGTCTGAGGGGATTTAGATGGTCTGATGTACCCCTTTCTCAGTTGATCGTTTACAAAGTTCTGAACTTCTTCCCTTTTATTTTTGGATAAAGAATAAATTCTTCCCTTTCATGGTTTAAACGTTTCTTTGAGATCTATGGCATGATCCTAGATTTTTCTTGTTGGCATCCTTTCCGACTCCACCTTTCCAAATACCTTTCTCCATTTTAGAAACCTCTTTGGAACCATCTCCTTAATCTTTTTATGATCCGCTTCAACCTCTTCATCTCTTCCCCAGTCCTCTTTATCCTCTATTGCCCACCTCACCATCTTTTCTTCTTTTAGTATGACTACCCTTTTTCCTTTCTTTGCTTTCTGCCCCTTTTCCAATTTTGTGTTTCTTCCACATAATGAAGGGCATCTTGTCATCTTGACCTCCCCCATTTTCCAATTGATTTCTGGGTTGTGGGCTTGTAACTATGGCATCCCCAATATCACATCTGTTTTTCCCAAATCACATACATCCATCCTCATTCTTTCTACATAGCTCTTGTAGTATATATTTACTTCCACTTGGTGTGTAATAGCCCCTCTACTATTATTTGTTCTGTCTACATTTCTGACCATTATTGGTCTCTCTAGTTTCTGCAGTCTAAACCCATGTTTTGCTGCCATTCTCTTGTCCATGAACATTCCTGTTGCGCCACTATCCAAGAGCGCTTTTACTGTAACACTCTTATGGGTGTCTAGCTTTTCTACCCCAATACTCAACCACACTTCTCTTAGCATTTTAAAAGTTTGTCTAACTTCCCTTTGCCTATTCTCCCTTTTTGCTGCACCTTCTGGGACTCCTATCCATGCGCTGCCTCTGTCTCCTTCTTCTTCTGACATCTACACCACTTCTGTCTGTCTGAAATCACCCCCTGTTCTCTATTCTCTTCTACCTGACATCCTTTCTGTCCACATCTTTCACACTCCACGTATGATACTATAATCTCTTTTGTGTACCACTCCAACTCTAACAGGCATGCCCTGTCTAGAATGCACTCCCCACAATGCTCCTGTGCCTTTCATTGTAAGACATGCGCTAGACTCCTTCTCCACTCTTCTTGCTGCACCTTTTGTGGCATGGCCACACACGCCACCTCTTCTACTACTTACAACTTCTTCTTTCCTCCTTTCTAAAGAGGACATTCTCTATACTTATGTCCCTTTTCTCCATACTTAAAATACTCTATCTCCACTGTCTCCTGCCTCCTTGTTATCGTCTCCTTGATATCACACTACATCACCCTACTTGACAACACTTTGAATTTATTTTGGGGAGTGACTTCTCTCTCCTCCTTTCTACCCTTATTCCTGCAATTTCAGGCCAGATGCCCGAACCCTTTGCAACTCCAGCATTCTTGTTCTCTCTTTCCTTCCAATTTTGCTCTTAATGAAGCGAGGGCACACTTTTGTTTGAGCAAGTCACTCATTAGTAAATTGTATTGTTGCAAAAACATGGTGCTACGTCTCTGCAAGTATATGGAGGTAATGTTGGTTCTTGCTAGTTACAACTACGTCTGTTGGGGCGCAAGATCTTCATCCAGCTAGGTGCCTACTGCCCTACTAACTACTGCCTTAATAATAGGGTTAAACTATCACCTCAAGGAGAGGATCCCTACTCTAGACAGCCTTCTAGAAGTAACTGTCACTCCTCTGTGTATACCACTCACAATAGAACACAGTACAAGGTTTTTACTAAGAAAGCAGTAGCTAATAATACCACCCAGTTGTAAGGTCAGATCTCAAACATGATGCCTGGGTTTGGTACTATGTCTCCATCTGCAGTCTCTAACTGACTGCAAAGTCCCCTTAAGCCAAGGGCCTGGCTATGTATGGAGGTGGCTAGTGATCATGATGACCACAGGCCAAGAGTTGATTTATATGAGAGTAAAGTTGAGCAAGGTCCAAGGCAGATGGTGCTCAAGAAGTGAAATTGAGTTCTAGTGTAGTGACTTAGCCTAAGATGACTTAGACACTTTCCTAGTCTGAGTTGACAAGGAGAACTCAATAGAGTTCCTATTCAATTGTGGTATACTACTTATATACCTCCCATGTTTACTTCTATTTATAAACTCCCATGCATCTCCTTTTAGTTGTTTCACATGTCTGCAGATTTAAAAGAAAAGAAAAAGAAAAAGAAAATAAATAATAACTTAGCTGTTTTGGCCATGTTATGACAAAGTGCAAATGGAAAGTGAGAGAAGTGGAATTTCTGGGAGTAGTAATTGGTCCCAAGAGAGTAGAAATGCAAAAAGAAAAGGTAGAAGGAGTCCCAAACTAGCTGGTACCTAGAAATATCAAAGAAGTACAAAAGTTTCTAGACCTTGCCAATTACTACAGAAGGTTCATAAAAGACTTCACTAGAATAGCAGCACTGTTACATGTGCTGGTCAGAAAGGAGCAGAAATGAAAGTGGAAAAAGGAGCAAAAGAAGGCATTTGAGAAACTCAAGGCAGTGTTTACTATAGAACCCATCTTGGTGATCCTAGATATTGATAGGGAGATGAGAGTGGAAGCAGATGCCTTAGACTATACAATAGAGGGAGTGTTGTCAATGAAGTATGAGAATAACAAGTGAAGACTGGTAGCCTTCATCTCTAAATCACTGAACACTATGGAACGAAACTATAAAAGTCACAACAAGGAGATGCTAGCAGTTATAAGATACCTAGTATCACAGTTGTACTATGGACCAGTAGTCACATACTGTATAGTTTACCACTACACCAAAAGGGCGACATTAGCAAGGCTACTTGCTAATGAGGGTCCAGCTATTTATGTAGTTCTTTGAACAGGTATTTTGTTATACCTCCATATCACTATTTAGTAATCACTTTTTTGTGACAGCCTACAAATGTTAGTGGCTCTGGTACCTTAGTTTTAGAGGCAATGTTTTCTCTAGAAAGCCTTGTTAGCTCCTCCCAAAGATGGGTGACTTCTGTCTCCAAAGTTGTAATCCTGTTGTATATGGTAGTCAAGGCACTGTTATAATGGTTGATTGCTCTATTGAGCACCTAGTCAATATAGTTCTTGAGAAGGAGAAAAGTTTCTTAATATGCATTTTGCAGCATCTATATCTCAGTCTTATCCCAGAACATGTACTTAGTGCTTATGCTATCTTTGACAAGTGCATTTCAATTCTTAGCACTGAAATCAGAAAAGAAAACAGTAGTGGTAAAGTTGTTGAAAGTCAACATATCTATTTAAGTAATTAATTATGGTTCTTGAGTATATTTTCAAGGGGGTAAAAGGAAAAAACACCCAAATTTAGCCTCTTAATGCCATTATGTTATACCAGATACCATTCCAATAATATTATATCTATGAAATAGTGATATTGAGCTCTAGAAGAGCTTTACAAATCTCTGGTACTCTAGTAACTGGTTTGGAAAGATCTATATCCTTTAGATGCTTACAAGTGCCTTTCAGTATTCTTTACTCCTTAGCTATAAGCTTGTGACCAATTTTGTCCAGCTCTATAATTACATCCTGTAGTCAATTGAACCATTTCTACAGTGAGTCATACTGTGGATCCTCAGCCCAGGTCTTGTTTTTACTCATTTTAGTAAAAAATAGTAATATATGATCCAAGGTAGGTTCCAGGAGTTTTTTGTACTTCTTTATACATAATAACTTCTTGGTTTTGCAAAAATGTAATTCTGGGGGACAGGATGCAAAGTAGAAATCATCTACTTTGTACCAGTAAAAGTCTGCTTCAATGAGTCTATTGTAGAGTTTGGTAGATAGAGTGGATTCTATTCCTATCCTTTCTAGCAATAACTTCTCTATCGCACTCTTCTTTTTCAGCAAGAGGTATTTAGCAAGAGTCTTGGTATTTCTGATAGTAGACATAGCTTGGGGGCAAAAGTAAGCATAACATTCCTAGTTCAGCAGATAAAGTATAGTAGGCAGAAACTACACTATAACTATACTAAAAGTATCCTTCCAATGATATAGGTCCTGTCTTGAGAGGAGAGTTTGATGTTATGTTTAGTTTCTCACACTGGCTTATGAAGGAGAAATAGAAGTCTTAGAGTAGTTTTAGCTATCTACAAGAGTTTTTTGAAAATATTTACACAAATCCAAAGTTTTTTAGGACCAGCTGTGATACACAAGCTAGCCTGCTCTCAATAGTTTGAGAGACAGACCTTTCCCTTTATGCCTGGGGTTTAGCCTACTATAGAGATAGGTCCTTGACAGAAACCCACTCTGAGCCCTCAATGAGTCATCTGTTCTGTAACAGAAACAGAGACACCCTCAGGAAAGTTATCTTGTCCTGTAACAGAGACAAGAAGACTCTCTTATAGCCCCCTAGACCCATATCTAGAATAAATACAACTCTATGTCCTTTGTAGAGATAATAGGAACAGGAAACAGTAGACTTAACAGTGTTACCAAGGAACAGTGAATGTTCTTAGTGGTCACCCTAGGTGGATGTTCAGGAAGAACTTGATGGAGTTCTTCATTGGATTGCAGCCTTATTTATACTACTACTACAGTGGCTGTACCCT
>Ga0153925_1000085_pt1 | contig 19853 bp, 14 predicted proteins | sample TSNJ009MetaG_FD_104684 | JGI IMG/M metagenome (GOLD analysis project Ga0153925, IMG submission 104684) | Attine ant fungus gardens microbial communities from New Jersey, USA - TSNJ009 MetaG | ecosystem: Host-associated > Fungi > Mycelium > Unclassified | place: USA: New Jersey, Wharton State...
GATGGTCATTGAAGCAAATGATTATGTCAAGCAGTTCCTGAGATATCAGCAATTTAGTGTTTGGTGACTTGGTGATTGCCAACTGATCTGCTGATAACTTGGTGAATACTGATTGCCTTGAGACATTTTTGGTACCATTTAAAAGGTCTTCTTAAGGGCTTTTGGTGGCCATTTAGATCATTGAGATCAGTTAAGTATTCCCAGAGTTATAGTCTGAATGAAGTTTGTGACATTCTTGCTCAATTATAGTCTACTATATATACAAGTACACTATTTGTCTTCATTTAAACTACAAGCTATCTATCAGCTACTGGTTTAACTCTAGTCTATGTCCATTCTATTTATAGCATTTTGTCATAGTCAAGACGACTTATGACACTTTACTATGTTGAACACAGAATGGAGTTTCTTTATCATAAGAGACAGCTTTAGTATTATGAGAGCCCCAAGAAGAAAATGGTCTCCATGTATTTAAACACTTAATCCAAAATCTCAAGTCATACAATAAGATCAAGGTATAAATAATGTAGGAACTTAGGTAAACAAATCATGTGACAAGGTCAAGTGGCTATAGAACATTCTGGAAGATCATATGACTATAGACTAGTAGTAGTACAGCTACTGTAAAATAGTATAAGTAGTAGTCCAAACCAAGGAAGAACCCCATTGAGTTCTTCTTGAACATCCATCTAGGGTGATCACTAAGGACATTCACTGTCTATCGATAATATTTAGTCTATAGACTATAGATCTAACTTATTGTTCTACTATAAAAGATCCAAGTCTCCAGTACAACAGCTTAGTAGAGGAGCATGTAGTCTTGATATCCAAAGTGTCTAGAAATACTTTACCTCTGGGGCTGAACATAAGGGAAGAAGTTTTTCTCTAGTTATAGTAGCAGGCTATATCTTCTTGTGCCTTTCAGATCATAGACTTTGCTTCTCTGATGGCTGCTTTTATTCACTTTGTGAACTCATTAATGGTTTCCAGTCTAAATGGTTATTGCCTTGGCTCAAAGCTTATTTGTAGATTCTAGTCTATATTGAGTAAGAAGGGTATTTGTTGAATCAAGGTATAAATATGATTGTTATGTTGGAACTTGGCCAGAGGCAGAAGGTTGTACTAGTTATCCTGGTGTTTGTTGATAAAGATCTGGAGGTACTGGTCTAGCTCCTGGTTAATGTGTTCTGTTTGTCTATTGAAAAGAGCAAAAGAGGTTTTTACTGTAACAAGCAAAGTTAAAAAAAGGTGGTGACAGTCCTCAATTGCATACTAAAGAGTTTGTGGGAATGAATAAATAGTAGGGATATCTGTCAGAAAGATGGAAATAGCAGCATGGGAAGACTAGGAATATACTGTAAATTACTATGAATAAACTATGAATGCATTTTCTGGGTTCTGGAAAGTGATGTAATAAGTGGAGTTAAAGAGTAGAATATGCTACTAGATGAAATGAGAGATATTGCTCTCTAGTCCTATAGTTTTATAGCTGGTCCAGAGGAAACATAGTAACAACATAGAAATAGAACAACCTTGGCCTCAGCTTGTGTACTGTGCCTTGATCTCCTATTGCTTGTTGTGGTTGCATATTTTGGAGTAGTGGAATATTATCTAAAGAAGTGGTAAATTCAAGAGTAAGAAGTTTAAGAGGTATATAGCAAAAAGAAAGTACTACAAGACTATAGAAAGTGTGACTTTATGATGTTAATCTATAAACTAGAGAATTATAATATACTAGTAGAGTATTTATACCAATCCCAGAATAGGAGTTGTAGTACAAGTGTTTTAGTCTACATTGTAATTCTATAGAAGTAGATAAATTAGGAGTTTAGGAGCAGAAATTATCAAGAAAATAAAAAAGAAATGAATATAAATATTAAATTATACCAAATTTCTGGTATATAACAGTATTAGAAAGAAATTAAAAGAGAAAGCACAGCTTATCTATAATGTAAAAATAGTTAAAATGATTATGAGATTAATCTGGATTATATCTAGCATAATGCCCCTAAGATGCCAACCTTTATGCACCATAATGAGCTCACTAGCAAGTGTAGTCAGTATACCACTCATGGATCTTACTAATCTCAATCAAGCTCTCATCTTGTCACAAACTTCATTTAGACCATAACTCTAGGAATACTCAACCAATTTTAACAATCTAAATGGCCACCGAAAGCCCTTAAGAAGACCTTTCAAATGGTACCAAAAATGTCTCAAGGCAATCAGTATTCACTGAGTTATCAGCAGATCAGTTGGTAATTACCAAGTTACCAGATACTGAATTACTGATATCTTAGGAACTACTTGATGTAATTGTTCACTTCAATAACCATCATAAAGCCCTCTTCAATGCACTTCTTTTGGCTATAAATAGACTCTGAGGCAATAAGATCCCATAGAGATACAAGGTCCTCAATATTTACCTATAATACTGATCTTTACCCATAGATTATCATTTATTCTTGAATAGAACAAAGGACTGCCTCAAGATGGTTAGGTTATCTCTATTTCAAGAACAATAGCACTTCTATATATAGAACAATAGATAGTGATCATGTGATAGGCTGTCCTGGTACACAGACCACTACTGTCATATACCAGAAAATTCAGTATAAATTAATATTAATATTTATATTCTTTATTATTATTTATCTTCTATAGGAGTATCATATTTTAGACTAGGAGTATTGTGTTTTAGACTGGCTTCCTTCTACTCCACTTATAGTATATATACAGGGTAGATATATGATAGTAATCTAGTCCATAAATTAAAGTCCTAAAGTCTTAAACCATCTTCTTCCATATTTCTATAGCACTCTCTGCTATATAACTCCTTACTCTTGAATTTACCTCTCTCTTGGACAATAGTCCACTACTCCAAAATAAGTAACTACATACACAATAGGAGATCAAGGCATAGTGCATGAGCTAAGGCCAAGGTTGTTTTACTTCTGTGTCATTATTGCATTCTCTCCAGACTAACTGTAAAACTACAGAACTAGAGAGCAATATATATCATTTCACCTAGTAGTGTATTCTACTTTCCAACTCTACTTATTGCATTATCTTCCAAAACCAGAAGTACATACTCATAGTATATTTATAGTAATTTACAGTATATTATAGCCTTCCTATGCTACTATTCCCTTCCTACTTGACAGAATCTACAAACTCAATCAGTTACTATTGCATTCAATCTTTCTGACATTTCTATCTTCATTTATTTGCCCCTCATTTCTGTTCCATTTATTTCACTAATGTCTAACTCTGTTCATTCAACTCCAGTAAATCTGGCAAACATAGGCTCTGGACTTCCTAGATGCATACTTTGTTGGACCAAATGAGTTCAATATCTGATATTTTGTACCAGAGTCCTGTTCCCTCAACTCCCTCTGTGAAGTTGGACCTCTTGTTTGACCTCAGATTCTATTTCTCTAGAACCAGTTCTCAACCCTCTAAGTCCAATCCTTTCATTTCACAGTTTAACTCTTCTGTCTGTTCAACTCCTGTCAGCCTATCTAATACTATTAGTTAACTTTCTAATACCCTCAATTGACCAGTAGTTATCTATTCTTTCTATTCCAAAGCCCATATTCCTAATGTTTTTGATAGAATAGATCTCTACCAGCTCTAACATTTTCTTTTCTAATACCAACTTTACTTCTGCTCTGGTCCAAGAATTCTCAAATCAGATTTTGACAAAGTCAATTTTGTATTGACTTATCTGTCTGGAGTAGCCCAGCAGTAGTTTGAAGTTGTGTTGGATTAGGAGGAGTAAAGCACTCATTATCTATAGCTATATTCCTAGTTCTCTTTTGTTAAAGAGATCAAGACTCACTTTGGCATTTCAGATGTAATTGCTGAAACAGCCAACTCTCTAGATCATTTTTGAATGGACTCTGACCAGAGGGTTGCAATCTACAATATTGTCTTTCTCTGGTATTCTGCTGAGTTATATTGGACAGATAACATCCTCTATCATAGATATTACTTCAGAGTCACTGTTCTAAGTTTCTGTTCCACCTCTGTTCTATTTTCTTTTTCTGTCTGTCTTGGGCTCTGTGTGTTTCTGTCTCTGGTCTCTGTTCTATCCATTTGGTCAACTATATTTCTGCATCTTTCTGTCTGGTCTAGTACTTGTCTATGTCCAAAACTCCATAATTTACAAATTTCTGTTCATATATTCTCTAGCAACAATAAAATCACTCTTTTCCATTTTTGCAAGTACAATATTACAACCACCTCTAGCAACTTTCCATTCCTGTTTTCTTCTGGTTTTTGTATAAATCTGGACTTCTATGCCACCTACTTGTTTTGTCTTACTCCTTAGTACTAGAATTGCTGACTATCTCACCTCTAACCCATTAGTTGAATGAATAGAGTCCAACTTTATCCTACTATTTTTGCCTGTAGTACTCATATCTATTCAGTGTTTCCAACTTTTATTGGTCTGTTAATCTGGTGTTGTTGACTTTCATCAACTACCACCTCTGTCTAATAAGTCCTTTCTGGACTTGTCTTTCTTTTCTCTGCAAATTCTAGTCTTTGTCAAGCTTTTATGCTCACTCTGGGATATTTTCTATCTAATCCAGGTCTCTAAACCTACCTTTATTCTATTGCCTAAACTGTTGCCAACAAGCTTTCTTTCAAAAGTTTGTCTCTGTTTTCCATATTTGTGCCTATTCTAGGAGCTATTACCATAACTCTTGTTTTATTTTCAAAGTCCTTATCACTAGGCAATGGAATGTCTAGCCTAAAGAGGGAGATAGGTACCTAACCACTCCATCTTATAGTTAAATTCATAGACTGGATACCAATTTATTTATTTTAAATTCAGCATTTACAAATTTTTCTATCTAATCTTTGTCCCCAGTAGAATACATCAATAGAGTAGACTTTTTGTCAATGACTCTACCACTTTCCTCTACTCTCTCTATTTTGTCATTCTTCTCAAACTCCTTGATTACCATTGTAGATCTCTATTCTTCATTTTCTTCCACTACCTTTCAGCCTTTTTCCTTGTTCATCTTCTCCATCTCCATTCTCTCCTTTTCAAACTCCTTTCAGGAAATAATTTTACTGTCTGCATTTCTAGATTCAATTTCTGCCAATTTCTCTAGTACAACCACAATTCTTGTTCCTACTGAAATCAAAATGTCTACCTTACCTAACATTTTCTCTTTCCACTTTGTTTCTGATTGCAATTTCATTTTCCTTGCTTTTACTTGCCTTGCTGCTTTCTCTTTTACCTTTCTTTATGCTTTTTCCACTAAAGAGGGCAAAAGGGACTATTAGCCTAGCACAAGCTAAATATACAGTACCAGGTCCCAATTGCATATTAAAGAGTTTATGAGGATAAATCAAGAATAAAGGTATTAAAAAGATGATATAGAAACTTAGTACAGTAAAGTAAAGTAAAATTGTTCAAAAAAAGTATAAGCTTGATCTAGATCCACCTTGCATGGTGTTTCCAAGGTGCCAACCTTTACACACTGTAACAAGCTTACTATCAAAGTAGTTAGTAAACCACTTCTAGGCCTTACCACACTCAACCAAGCCCTTATCTATACCTCCAATACCAAGTCTTATGGATGTTATATGATCTGAGTCAATAGCTAGCCAAGCTTGAAAAGCCTGCTATCTTAAAGAAGATTGTCTGAGTGACTGCTATGTTTTGTCTTTAGAAAGAGTAAGGGTATAGAGTGAATTCACCTCAACTACCCAACCACTTCACTTAGAACTCATACAAGTACCAGAAGATAATTCTAGAGCTCTTGAGATGGTAGCAGGTGTCAAGATTGCATGCCCTCTTTTGCCAGCTTTCTGAGTGTTATATTAAAATTACAAATTGATAGGACTCAATAAAAAAATAAATAGAAAAGAAAAATGCTTCTTTTTCCAGTCTCTCTCACTTCTCTCCTTCACAACTGCACTATGTAGATATATCCAACATTGTCTCCTATCCTGCCATGCCAGCCTGTTACCACCATATGCTCCTGCTTCACCTCTATACTACTACTTTCTATTAATATCTCCTGATCTCCCAACTGGCTACTTTCTATCTGAGTATGGTCTGGAAACTAGCTTTAACACATGCAAGTGTTCAAGCTTATGATATCATTATATACTATATCTACTTCTTGGTTGAGTCCAGTAGTGATGAGATCATAAGTTATTGATAGACTTTTGATTTGTCACTTTGGTATCATATTTGTCTAAGTCTGTTCTAGATTGAAAGTCTATAGTATTCCAAAGGTATTCCAGAGTTTCTGAGTTCTAGAACATCAACATTGATAGTCTGTCTCTAAAATCTAATACTAGCTCATCAGTCTTGCCTTTCAAGATATATGCTATTAAGCAAGTGACAGCTTAGTGACTATCTGGTAGGAGTGACCTTTGGTAGTCTTTTATATGTCTAAGGGCTTGTAGGAGATTTCTAGAATAAACTCAGATACTAAATTCAGTGGTATAAAGTGTATTCCATATTACATTTCTGCAGAAAATTCATTGGCAGCATAATACTATTAAGAACAAATACCCCTTCCCCTTGATCTCCAAGCTTGTTTTACAACTCTGCAGAGCCAAGTACTTTACCAAGCTTGACGTTTAGTAGAGGTTTGATAATATTTGTATCAAACCTGGCAATAGGTAGAAGACTGCCTTCTACACCAACTGCAGTCTGTTCAAGCCTCTCATAATGTTCTTTGGAATGACTAACAGCCTAGCCATCTTCCAAACAATAATAAATGACATCTTCCAAGATCTCATCACCAAGGGTATAGTGGTAGTCTACCTGGACAATATTCTTATCACAAATGGCCACTTACTGATTTGTGATTGGTTGATTTGATAATCAAAGTGTTCAAAAAAGCAAAGTTAGACAAGTAGCAAAAGATGTTGTTAAGTCTGAGGTTTATCCTCAGACATACAGTTCTTAAATATATGATTGTGGTGGTCTGTGCACCAGAACAGCCTACTACATAATTACTACCTATTGTTCTACATATAGGAGTGCTATTGTTCTTGAAATAGAGATAACATAACCATCTTAGGGCAGTCCTTTGTTCTATTCAAGGACAGATGATAATCTATAGATAAAGATCAATGTCATGTACAAACATTGAAGATCTTGTATCTCCATGGGATCTTATTGCCTTGTGTTCTATTTATAGCCAAAAGAAGCGCATTGAAGAGAGCTTCACGATGGTTGTTGAAGAACATGATTACATTAAGCAGTTCCTGAGATATCAGCAATTTAGTATCTGGTAACTTGGTGATCACTGACTGATCTGCTGATAACTTAGTGAATACTGATTGCTTTGGGACATTTTTGGTACCGTTTGAAAGCTCTTCTTAAGGGCTTTTAGTGGCCATTTATATTGTTGAAATTGGTCAAGTATTCCTGGAGTTATGGTCCAAATGAAGTTTGTGATAATTTTCATCTTTACCAGATCCATAAAGAAGTATGCACAAGCTGTCTGGAGAGTGTTGGAGATCCTGGCTAAGCACAAGCTATTCCTACACCCTGAGAAATGTGAGTTCCAGAAGAAGTAGATCAAATACCTAGGACTTGTTATCTCAGAGAATAAAGTCTCTATAGACTTTATCAAGGTGGCTAGAGTCTATAAATGGCCTGTCCTAGAGAACCAGATAAATATCCAGGCTTTTCTTGGATTTGTCAACTTCTACTAAAGGTTTATCCAAGACTTCTCTACAATAGCACACCCTCTCTTCAACCTTATCTGTTCCAATCAAGCCTAGACATAGGCCAAAAGAAAGCAGAAGGTTTTTAATAACCTCAAGATAGTAGTGACTTCTACTCCAGTATTAGTATTACCTTAGGATTTAGACCCCTTTAGAATTGAAGCTAACAGCTCGGACTTTGCTATGGCTACGGTCCTGTCCCAGTAGTCCCTATCAGATAGTAAGTAGCATCCAGTGGCCTTTTACAACAAGTCATTATCTCTAGTGGAATAGAATTACAAGATCTATAACAAAGAGATACTGGCTATCATCTAGGCCCTGGAAAAGTGAAGACATTTCCTCAAAGGAGCAGCCTATTCAGTAGAAATTTGAACAGACTACAAGAACCTTGAGTACTTTATGATAGCCAAGAAACTCAACTGTTATTAAGCTTATTGGTCCTTGTACCTCATCTACTTTGGCTTTACTTCTTACTACTACCCCAGACAGTCTATGGAGAAGCCCAACACTCTGTCCCAAAGACCAGACCATGGAACCAGAACTAGCAATAAAAAGGGTATTACCCTACTCTATCTAGAGCTTTTTGCTGTTTGCATACTTGAGGGAGTAGAGCTAACAGGGGTTGAATAGAGAGTACTGTCTGAAATTTACCATAGCAATTGCAAAGGAAACCTTAAAGAGTCCATCACCAAAATAGCCCAAGAGCTCCACCAGTCTGCTAGTAGGTTAATACACTTATTGGAGTAGTCTAATATCAATGAATTACTCTGCTTCCAAGGCAAGATTTATGTACTCTAGAATCTGGAACTACAAAGGCAGATTGTCTCACTGTGTTATGATTCCAAGATAGCAGGGTACTCTAGACATTGGAAGATGCTAGAGTTAGTATCCTGCAACTACTGGTGGTCCTAGATGTCAAGGTATATAAGCTAGTACATTAGCATCTGCGACTTATGTCTCCATATCAAACCCATAAGATATCCTCTAATAGGTAAACTCTATTCCCTTCTCATTCTGGAAGAATAGTAGAACACACTTAGTGTCAACTTTGTAGTGGAACTCTCCAAATCCAAAGGATATAACACAGTTATGATAGTGGTCAACTCGGTGTCCAAGAGGGTACACTTCATCCCGACTTATACAATGGTTACTATGAAAAGAGCAGTAAAACTATTCTTCTATTATATCTAGAAACTCCATGGGCTCCCCCGATGCATAGTTTTGGACTGCAGAGTGCAGTTTATAACTTTGTTTACTAAAGAACTCTACAGACTATTAGGTATATGACTAATATTATCCATGGCCTAGTACTCTCAGACAGATAGACAAATGGAGAGAGTTAACCAAAAACTGAACCAATATCTCCAAATATTTGTGAATGAATGACAGGACAACTGGTACAACCTCCTATTCTTGGTAGAGTTCCAGCATAACAATCATGTTCATACAACAATCCAGCAAACTCTGTTTCTGCTCGATACTAAATAGACCCTATGCATAGGCTTCAAACCAAAGTAGAACCCTTCCTGGCTGGAGACAGTCAATAAGTTTATAGAATGAATGAAGACAGCTGTCAAGGAGGCAAAGTCCACAATTCAGAAGACACAAGAAGATATGGTCTAGTACTACAACCAGAGAAAGATCCCTACCCTAATATTTTGCCCTGGAGATCAAGTATTCTTAGATGCCTTGAACATTAAGACAATAAGGCCCTCTACCAAGCTATTGTACAGAAAACTTAGACCCTACCAAGTGAAATGACAAGTAGGACCCATAGTCTACAAACTCAAACTATCTCTAGCAATGAAGAAACTCTATCCTGTATTTAATATAGTAAAGCTCTCCACTGCTCCAACTGACTTGATCCCAGACAGAAGACCAAAGCCTCCACTATCACCCATTATTATAGACAGAGAGAAAGAATAGGAGGTAGAAGAGATCTTAGACAGTTGCTAGTACTGGAGGAGGTTTTAGTTCTTGGTCAAGTAAAAAGGATATAGCTAGAAGCACAACTTTTGGAAGTCTATTTCTGATGTTTCAGTATCCAACCTTATAATGGACTTCTATTGCAAGTACCCAGCTGCTCTGAGATACATCTACTAGACAAACTTCAATACCATCTTTAGACCTAGACCTGCTGCTTTAAGATATAGTAACCTTGGAGAGAGGGTGAATATAAGGAAACTACACCAAACTTCACTCCTGATGTACTAGTAGTAGTGTACTGGAATGACTCTGCAACTAATTAAATTCCAATTATCTCATATTTAATTAGTTGCCCACTCTTGTATTTCTATCCCTGACAACTGAGATATCTCGTAGTCAAGGGAACTTGTATATATAGTATAAATTACCCTCCAGGAGCCTCATTCTATTCTCTGAGGTTTCTTCTAAAGGTAAGTTGTAATATATTCTGGAGTTTATTTATATACTGAGGTTTCTTCTAGAGTCACTTCACTCTAGTTGCTCTTATATAAAGTATATCAAATATTACTTTTCATGTAAAATTTGTTTGCAACATAATACTGTATCTTATTGTTTGTCCCAGTGAACAATTCTCTTTTGTACTCTTTCAGTAAAACACTTCAGAAGAATTCTTTGTATATTATATTCTATAAAATAGGTTATAACTTATCTTTAGAAGAATTCTCAGAGATTAGAATAAGGCTCTTGGAAGTGTACTCTATACTATATATACTTCTATTGTCCAGATATTCCTGATCCTAAAGTTCTGTTAGTCAGGATCATATAAGAGAACTGTATCAAACTCCACTCCTAACATACCAGTGACAATAAGCTGGAGTAACCCTAACAACTAATTAAATAAGCATTACTTCAGGTTTAATTAGTTGTCCACTTCTGAACTCCTATCTCTGACAGCCAAGACATCTGTAACTAGAGAAGTAGTATATATAGTATAGATCGCCCTCCAGGAGCCTCATTCTATTCTTTGAGATTTTTCCTAGAGATGAGTTGTAACATATCCTGGAGTGTATTTATATACTGAGATTTCTCCTGGAGTACTCTATTCCAGTTGCCCTTACAGGTCAAGAGTATAAGGGGACAACAGTCACCCTAGAGTAGGGCTTAGCTAAGTATCTGATTTACAATCTATCTGGTAGATCTTATTTTATGATATATATTTATCTACTTCCTTATCTCTTTGTCTATATACTGTCTGAATCATTTTCTTTATCTTAATTAGGAAGTGCTATTATTGGACTGTAGCTTATATAACTGTGCACAGACTATCTTTTATAGTATATATAAAAGCCTATATTAGTAGATTTATCTTTACTCAAATATTACTCTAGCTTCTAAGACCTTTACCTAGCTTTTTGGTATGATCTCTAGCCTTCAGTCAGACATTGCCCTTACAAGGAGTCTCTGAGTTGAGCTAAGAGCAATTAAATATTACATGGTAATATTTAATTAGGTGCAAAGTTATTCTGGGAGCTGGATCTAGTTATCACAAATGGCCACTTACTGATTTGTGATTGGTTGATTTGATAATCAAAGTGTTCAAAAAAGCAAAGTTAGACAAGTAGCAAAAGATGTTGTTAAGTCTGAGATTTATTCTCAAACATACAGTTCTTGAATACATGATTGTGGTGGTCTGTGCACCAGAACAGCCTACTACATGATTACTACCTATTGTTCTATATATAGGAGTGCTATTGTTCTTGAAATAGAGATAACCTAACCATCTTAGGGCAGTCCTTTGTTCTATTCAAGGACAGATGATAATCTATGGATAAAGATTAGTTGTCATGTACAAACATTGAAGACCTTGTATCTCCATGGGATCTTATTGCCTTGTGTTCTATTTATAGCCAAAAGAAGCGCATTGAAGAGAGCTTCATGATGGTTGTTGAAGAACATGATTACATTAAGCAGTTCCTGAGATATTGGCAATTTAGTGTCTGATGACTTGGTAATCACTGACTGATCTGCTGATAACTCGGTGAATACTGATCACTTTGAGACGTTTTTGGTACCATTTGAAAGCTCTTCTCAAGGGCTTTTAGTGGCCATTTAGATCATCAAAATTGGTCAAGTATTCCTGGAGTTATGGTCTGAATGAAGTTTGTGACACTAGTACTCTAGAGGCAGTATTTGTCACAAAAAAGTAATTACTAAATAGTGATATAGAGGTATAACAAAATACCTGTTTAAAGAACTACATAAATAGCTGGACTCTCATTAGCAAGTAGTCTTGCTAATGTTGCTCTTTTGGTGTAGTAGTAAACCATACAGTATGTGACTACTGGTCCATAGTACAACTGTGACAGTATTGGTAAAGTCTCTTTATATATAGTATAGAGTACCCTTTCAGGAGCCTTATCCTATTATCTAAGAATTCTCCTGGAGGTGAGTTATAACATATTATAGAGTATACTTATAGACTAAGGTTTCTTCTGGAGTTACTTTATTCTAGTTACTCTTATTGTAAGGACTTAGACTAAGATGTCTTAGAACTACTCCTAGTCTGAGTTGACAAGGAGAACTCAATGGAGTTTTCATTGATTGTAGTATACTACTTATATACTTTTTGTATTTACTTTTATTTATAAACTCCCATGCATCTCTTCTTAGTTGTTTCATCCCACACATCTACCAATTTCCTGATTAAAAGAAAAGAAAAAGAAAAAGAAAATAAATAATAACTTAGCTGTTTTTGGCTATATTATGATACCACCCCCCTCTCAAGATTTTTTGTCCCGAGGATTTTTATAGTTCATAGTATAGGTTGCAAATGTTCCCCATTTCATTGTCATCTTCTTCTGTTCACTTCTTGGGCCCTGAACTTTCCTGCTCAATTTCTTCTTCTTCTTCTTTTATTGTTTCCATAGTTCTTTGTCTTTTTATTTGTCCTCCTTTCCATTGTTTCCAATTTCTTTCCAGTTTTCCCTAATATTCCTTGTTGTATTGTTTGTCTGACCATCCAAATAGCTTTTTTGCTGTGAATCGCCCTGGCAGTTCTTCCCTTCTAAATGTTCCTTCCTCTCTCTCTTGTCATTTTATATCTTCCATGTTTCTTTTGTATTCCTTTTCATACTCCTCTATTGCTTCCTTTGTATTCTCCAAGTTCTCCTTTCCTTCCCAGGTATCTGATTCTGCTGTAAATCCCTTCCACTGTACCAGGTACTTATTCTTTTCTCTAATCCGTTGCTTATTTAATATCCTTTTAACTTCCCATTTCTCTTCTCTCTCAGTTATGACTGAGACCAGTTGCTCTTTCTTCTGCTCCTCAACTTGCCCTATGTATTTATGTATCCTACTAACATTTACTACTGGATGTATCCTGATTGTGCTAGGTAGTTCCAATTCAACTGCATTTGCTAATATAATCTTCTTTACTTTATAAGAGCCAATGAACCTCTCTATCAACTTTTCTGTCCTTTTACTGGCCATCTGATATTTCAGATCCTTAGTGCTTAGCATTACTAAGTCTCCTACTTTATACTCATCAACTTCTTCTCTCTTCCTATCTGCGTATTTCTTTATCTCCTCTTGTGCTTTTCCCAGTACTGCTTTTGCTTCTTTCTGGATCTCTTTTATTCTTGTCATGATTTTCTCCACTCCTTTGTATTTCCCCTTCCTCCTCATCTCAAACCCCATTTTAGGATCTTGTCTATAATTTGCCTTGAAAGGTGATACTTTAGTACTTGAGTGTGCTTTGTTATTGTAGGCGAACTCTGCTGTTTCTAACCAGTCAGGCCACTTCTTCTGCCTGTGGTTGATAAACATCCTTAAGTACTGCTCTAGTTCTTGGTTAACCCTTTCTATTTGTCCATCGGTTTGAGGGTAGAACACTGTCAACAATTTACTCTCAATCTCCAACATCCTATTTAACTCTTTCATTATTCCTGCCATAAACTATGGTCCTTTATTTGATATGATGCTTTTGGGTAGACTATGTAACTTCTACACATTATCCCTAAACAGCTTAGCTAGTCCTTCTACCGTCATTTTCTCTGTAGTTGGTATAAAATGAACTATCTTTGTTAACCAGTCCACTACTACTAAGATAGCATTGTATCCTTGAGCTAAAGGCAGTTTAGTAATAAAGTCTGCCAATATATGCATCCAAGGTTTTTCTGGAATTGAGTTGGGCATTAGCTTGCCTACTGGCTATTCTGTGCAGTTTTATTCCTCTGGAAAGAGTTACAACCTTCCACATATTACTTCACTTTCTTCATTACTCCTGGCCACCAGAAATTTCTTGTGACTGGCTCCACCATTTTCTACTGTCCTTCATGTCCTCCTACAGGTGTATCATAATGTAGCCTGATTATTTCTGCTCTAAGCACCTCATTCTTGGGTACATATACCTTCTTTTCTTTATACATTACACCATCTATGTCCTTCTACTTTTTGTCCCTTAGGACTTTTACTCCTGCTCATTTCATCTCTTCTACTGCTTTAATTACTTTATCATCCCTTACTCTTGACTGTCTTATCTTCTCCAATAGATTCACTCTCTCCACTATTACTTCCACCTTCTCTATCCTTCTATTCTCTAACCATTTTTTTTTTACCAACGTCTCATCTTCATTGTCTCTTTCTACTCCAACCTCCCAGTCTGGTCTCCTGCTCAGGCTGTCTGCCTTTTCTATCTTTGTTCTAGGAATGTGTTTTAACACAAAGTCAAATCTTGATAAGTACAGTGTCCATCTAGCTTGTCATCTATTCAACTTTTGCGCTTTCATAAAGTATTCAAGATTTTTATGATCTGTCCAAATCTCAAATTTTACTACCATTCCTTCTAGGAAATGCCTCTATGCCTCTAGACATCTGACTATTGCTAACATTTTCTTGTTATGTATCTTGTAATTCCTTTCTGTATCACTTAGAAATTTTGAAATGAAAACTACCAGTCTCCATAAGTTGTTGGAGCACTTTATTGAGAGCACTCCTCCAGTTGCATGATTTGAGGCATCTGTCTTTACCCTGAACTCTTTGTCTAAGTCTAGGGCTACTAGTACTGATCTCATCGTAAAGGCCTTCTTGAGCTTGTCAAATGCAGCCTGTTCTTCTCCTTTCTACCTCCACTTCACGTCCTTCTTTGTTAGCACATTTATTGGCCTAGCTACTTGAGCAAAGTTCTTAATAAACCTCCTGTAATAATTTGCAAGGCCTAAAAATTTTCTGACGTCTTTTACATTCTTTGGCTTTGGCCAACTCAGTGCCCTATCTACCTTCTCTTTCTCCATCTCTATTCCACTGGGTCCTATAACTACACCCAGGAATCCAATCTTTCTTACTTTCCATGCATACTTCTCTGGCTTGACATACAACTTGTTCTCTTCTAACCTTCTTAGGACCTCCTCTACTATCTCATCATGTCCCTCCTCCATTTCTGTTCTAACTAGCATATTGTCCACAAATGCTGCTACTTTTCCTTCATTAATTATATCTCTTAGGATCTCATTCATCATCGCTTAGAACATAGCTGGTGAATTTGTCATCCCAAAAAACATAATAGTTGGCTCAAAAGATCCAATATGTATAGTGAATACTCTCTTCTACTCATCTCTCTCCTTTATCCTTATATTGTTAAAGCCCCATTGTAAGTCTATTTTGGTGAATACTTTCTTACTCCCCATATTATCAATTAGATCTGTAATTAGTAGCAAGGGGTAGTTATTCTTTACAGTTTGTTTATTTAGGCTACAATAGTCTATAACCATCCTCTTCTTCCCATCTTTCTTATCCACAAAGAAGACTGGTGACATCTGAGAAGACTTTGATGGTCTAATATACCCCTTTCTTAACTGGTCATCTACAAATTTCTAAACCTCCTCCCTCTTATCTTTGAAAAGAGAGTAGATTCTTTCTTTTTATAGTTTAAACATCTCCTTGAGATCTATGGTATGATCCCAGATTTTTCTTGTTGGTATCCTCTCTAACTCTGTTTTCCCAAACACCTTTTTCCACCTAAGGAATTTTTGCGGTACCATTTCCTCAATTTTCCTATAGTCCACCTTGACTTCTTCTTCTCTTTCCCAGTTTTTCTTATCATCCACTGCCTATCTCATGATCTTCTCTTCTTCCAATGTTGCTACTCTTTTTACTCTCTTTCTCACCTTTTCCTCCTTTAGCCTTGTATTCCTTCCACACAATGGTGGGCACCTTGTTATCTTGACTTCTCCAGTCTCCCAATTTATCTCTGGGTTGTGTGCTTGCAACCATGGTATCCCCAATATAATATTTGTTTTTCCTAGATTGCACATATCCATTCTCATTCTTTCTACATGGCCTTTGTAGTATATGTTTGCTTCTACCTGATGGATAATAGCTCCTGCACTGTTGTTGGTCCTATCAACATTCCTAACTATTATCAGTCTCTCCAATTTCTGCAGCCTAAATCCATATTTTGCTGCCATCTTCCAATCTATAAACATCCCTGTTGTGCTGCTGTCTAGGAGTATTTTTACTGTTATGCCTTTGTGTATATCCACCTTTTTTATTCCTATATCTATCCATATTTCTCTCAGTATTTTGAATGTTCTCCTCACTTCTCTTGCTGTACCTTCTGCCCGTGTCTTGTCTTGCTGTACTTTTCCCTTTGTGGAGTGTGCCACTTTTTCCTTTCTCCTTTGCTTTAGGCATCCATACTACTCAGCTTCCTCTAATTTTCTTCCTCTGAGGACTCCTTATCTTCTATTGCTTTCTCTATGCATTCCTTTCCTTCTACACTACTTATATTCTATGTAGGTTACTATGACTTCTTCTATCATCCATCCTAACTCCAACAACTGTATATCTTCTGGCACATTCTCTACTCTACAGTGTTTCTGCACCTTTTCCCACTTGGGACATACCAACCTCTCTCTCTACTGCGCCTTTTGTGGCCTGGCCACATATGCTGCTTCCTCACTTCTCCTTTCTTTCTCCACCTTAATATTTGGATACTCCTACTTGTAGTGTCCTATCCCCCAACATCTAAAACATTGTACTTCTTCCTCAACTGTCTTCTGCCTCCTTACTTTTGCTTCCTCTCTCACTCCACATTGCATCACTCTACTCGCTATCACCTCAAATCTATTCTGGAGAACTAGTTTTCCTTTTGCTTCTTTTATATTCCTACAGTTATGGGCCAGGTACCCAAACCTTCTATACCCCCAATACACCCTTCCTTCCCTTCCTTCTATCTCTACCCTTAGCTTAGCAAGGGTGTGTCATTGGTTGAGCATCCTACTCATAAGAGAGTTATATTATTCCAGAGATATAGTGCTATGTCTCAGAAGAAGTCAAAATAGGAGTGATCTTGCTAATGTTACGTCTACTAGGGTACAAGATTTTTACCCAGCTAGATACCTACTGCCCTACTTACTACTGCCCTAATACTATGGTTATACTATCACTCCAAGGAGAGGATCTCTAACCTAAATGCCTTTCTAAAGATGCAGCATTACTCCTTTGTGTGTACAGTCCACAATGGAACTTTAGTACAAGGTTTATAGAGTGAAAGAAATACAAATAAACTACTGAGCACTGCTCAATTGCAAGGTCAGGTCTTAGACACAATACCTGAGCTTGGTACTGTACTTCTACTGTCAATCCCTAACTGATTGACAAGTCCCCTTAAGCCAAGGGCCTGGCTATATATGGAGATAACTAGTAATCATAGTGACCACTGGTTGAGGGTCGAGATGGTTGTGAGAGTAAGAATGAGCAAGGCCTAAGGTGGATGATGCTCTAGATGTGGAATCGAGTTCTAGTGTAAGGACTTAGACTGAGATGTCTTAGAACTACTCCTAGTCTGAGTTGACAAGGAGAACTCGATGGAGTTCTCATTGATTGTAGTACACTACTTATACACTTCTTGTGTTTACTTCTATTTATAAACTCCCACATATCTCTTCTTAGTTGTTTTATCTTACACATCCACCAATTTTCTAATTAAAAGAAAAGAAAAAGAAAAAGAAAATAAATAATGACTTAGCTGTTTTTGGCTGTGTCATGACACTTATAGTATTATGTAACCAGAAAGTGGACAGTTAATTGTGTACTATCTAGTAAATATACAAGAAGAATGCAGGAAGATAGGGCTTAGACAAATTTTCAGCTAATCATTCCCACAGTCTCTCAAAAATCCACAAAATTTAAATAAACTTATTCAAAATTAGAAAAAACTGCAGAAAATTGGAATAAAATCAAATAAAATTAACTACACCTGTTCCCAAGTTTTTTCAGCATACTGTTTTCACTCAAAAATTAAAATAAATTCATTAAAAACTAGAAAAAAAAACAGTAGAAAATTAAGAAGTATAATACACTGCAAACAAAACTACTGTACACTATTAGAGAAAGGAAGTATAACAGACTACAAACTGTTAGAGAAAAGAGGTATAACATACTATAAACAATACTACTTACTATATATACTATTGGAGAAAGGAAGTATAGTAGACTGCAGACAATACTAGAAAAGGAGTATAGCATAGACTACAGACAAAACTACTGAAAATTATTGAAGAAAGAAAGTATAGCAAACTGCAAACTGTTGGAGAAAAGAAGTATAACATATTATAGACAAGACTACTGCAAAATATTGGAGAAAGGAAGTATAGTGGACTATAGACAATACTAGAGAAGGAGTATAGTGTAGACAATACTACTCATTGTACACATTGCAGACAATACTACTGCAAAGTATTAGAGAAAAGAAGTATAACACACTACAGACAATAGTACTTACTGTATATACTAACAGACAGTACTATCCACTGTTATGCAAACTGTTGAAGAAAAGGAGTATAGTAACCTGATAGACAACACTGCACACTATTATATAGACTATTGGAGAAAGAGAGCATAGTGATCTACCAAACAACATAATGTTAACTTTACTCAGAATTAGTAGAGGGCTCAAGTTAGGCTGTAGGCCCAGATGAAAATCTCATATAGGAATATGGCCCTTTGTAATCACTTAGTCAAATTTGGCTAATTATGACTAAAATTTACTTAATGTCTTTTTCTTTACTCAAAAAATTCAAATAAATTCAGGAAAAATTAGAAAAAGCTATAGAAAATTAGAGAGCATAGTATACTATAGACAACACTACTGCAAACTATTGGAGGAAAGGAATATAGTACACTACAGATGAAACTACTGTCAAGTAGGAAGGAATAGTAGTATGGAAAGACTATAATATACTGTAAATTACTATAAATATACTATGAGTGTACACTTCTGGTTCCAGAAAGTGATGCAATGAGTAGAGTTGGAGAGTGGAACATATTACCAGGTGAAATGATATATGTTGCTCTTTGGTCTCATTGTCATAATACAGCCAAAAATGGCTAAGTTATTATTTATTTTCTTTTTATTTTTCTTTTAATTAGGAAATCAGTGGAATAACTAAAAGAGATGTGCAGGAGTTTATAAATAGAAGTAAACACAGGAGGTGTATAAGTAGTATACCATAATCAAATGAGAACTCCATTGAGTTCTTCTTGTCAACTTGGACTAGGAGTAGTTCTAAGATGTCTCAGTCTAAGTTCTTACACCTATAGTTTTACAGCTGGTCTAGAGGGAATGCAATAATAGCACAGGAGTAAAACAACCTTGGTCTCAGCTTGTGTACTGTACTTCAATCTTCTATTATATATATAGCTGCTTATTTTGGAGTAGTAGAATGTTGTCCAAGAGAGAGATAAATTCAAGAGTAAGGAGTTATATAGTAGAGAGTACTACAAAAGGAAGTGGCTTTATGACTTTAGAACTTTAATCTACAAACTAGATTACTACCATATATCTACCCTATATATATACTATAACTGGAGTAAGAGAGAGCCAGTCTGAAACATAATACTTCTAGTCTAAAACACAATACTTCTATAGGAGGTAAATAATGATAATAAATAAAATGAATATAAATATTAATTTATACTGAATTTTCTGGTATATAACAACTACTCACTGTATACACTGCAGACAACACTACTGTAAACTATTGAAGGAAAAGAGTATAGTGTACTGCAGACAACACTACTCACTGTGTACTGTAGATAACACTACTGCAAACTGTTGGAGAAAAAGAGTATAGTGCACTGCAGTGCACACACAACACTACTCACTGTTATACAAACTGTTGGAGAAAGGGAGCACAGCAACCTGACAGACAACACTACAC
>Ga0153925_1000094_pt1 | contig 19044 bp, 29 predicted proteins | sample TSNJ009MetaG_FD_104684 | JGI IMG/M metagenome (GOLD analysis project Ga0153925, IMG submission 104684) | Attine ant fungus gardens microbial communities from New Jersey, USA - TSNJ009 MetaG | ecosystem: Host-associated > Fungi > Mycelium > Unclassified | place: USA: New Jersey, Wharton State...
ATTAGGTTTGTTGATTTATGACGAAACAAGACTTCATCCTATGAATGACATATGCAGTAACTTGCCGTAGATAGAAAGTGGGATCCACTAGGCCCATGGGTCCGTATGACCATGTCAGGACAAACTAATGGAAGGGATCCACTAGGCCCACAGGTCTGTGTGATTATGTCAGGACAAGCTGAACTTAAAATGGCAAATATAATTACATGAGGTTATCATCTGGGCCTCCAGCCCAACTTGAACCCTCTACTAATTCTGAGTAGAGTTGATATTGTGTTGTCTGGCAGGTCACTATGCTCCCTGCCTCCAACAGTGTGTAATAGTGTACAGTATTGTCTGTCAGGTTGCTGTGCTCCCTTCCTCCAATAGTCTTAGTATTGTCTACAGTACTGTCACAAAAAAGTGATTACTAAATAGTGATATGGAGGTATAACAAAGTACCTGTTCAAAAAACTGCATAAATAGCTGGACCCTCATTAGCAAGTAGCCTTGCTAATGTTGCCCTTTTGGTGTAGTGGTAAACCATACAGTATGTGACTACTGGTCCATAGTACAACTGTGACAAGTATACTATACTCCCTTCCTCCAATATACTCTTGTCTGTAGTGTACACAGTCAGTAGTATTGTCTGCAGTTTGTTATACTCCTTTCCTCCAACAGTTTGCATTTTACTATACTTCCTTTCTCCAATAACTGCCAGTAGTATTATTGTTATGAGAGCCCCAAAAGGAGAAAAGTTTCCCAAGCATTCGAATACTTAATCCAAAACCTCAAGATATACAATAGGGTTGAAGATATAAATAGTATGGGAAGTAGGACTACATGACAAGGTCAGGTGATCACAGAACATTCTGGAAGTATATGACTAAGAGCACAGCCACTGTAAAAGTAGTATAAGTAGAAGTTCAATCCAATGAAGAACTCCATTGAGTTCTTCTTGAACATCTATCTAGGGTGATCACTAAGGGCATTCATTGCCTATTAATAACAATTATCTCCAGTCCACTATACTATTTTCCTCCAACAGTTTTCAGTTTGCTATACTGCCTTCCTCCAATAACTTCCAGTAGTATTATCTGTAGTCAACTACACCTCTTTCCTTTAATAGTCTGCAGTATGCTATACTTCCTTCCTTCAATACTTTGCCTAATTTTCTGCTCTTTTTTCCAATTTTTAATGAATTTATTGTATTTTTTGAGTGAAAAGAGAGGGTGTAGAAATAATTAGGTACATGATTTATCAGTACCATCATCTCACATACAATGCAGCATACTTAATAGATGAGGCTTTCATCTAGGCCTACAGTCCAACTTGAATCCTCTACTAATTCTAAATAGTTGAGTATATGTTGAAGTTAGTCTGCTACACTCCCTTCTTCAACTTTCTGTACTCTGTAATATTTCTTCAATCACTTACTAACTTAACTATTCTGACTGACTTTACTTACTCACTTCTGATATTATAGTAGAAATCAATCTCAAGCCTATTGTCCATACATATACAATCTATAATCTAATACTATTGAATATCTCTTTATATACTATATTAAGTGTCTATGTGAGAACACTGATGTCTGCCAATTAATCCCCATATGCTCCACTGACTATCCTTGAGATTTGTTGATAGTCATAGCAAAGGCCAACCTGACTGGAAATTGAAGTCTCTTGAGTGATACAGGTAGTGTGTCTGCATTAGGTAATAATCTGATCCTTGGAATCAACACAACCTTTCCTCTAAACCTCCTGTCCTTGCTGATAATTCTGTACTAGAGCACCTTTCTCCTCATATTCAACACTACCATTCTTGTTCTATTGCAAAGTCCTTCTCCTGGATCCAAGTTCCTCAGTAAGATAACTGAACAGCTAACCTTGAGACAAAGTAAAGCAGGAGGCAATCCACTACTATTGAGTTGTTGAAGAAATTCTGCAGAATAGACATGGTGCATTCCATCTTCCTTAGACATAGAGTCTACACTTCTTAGCATGTAGACTTCTGTATTTGGTACTGGATTGAACTGTTGGAGAATAGCTTTATTAATATTATGCATCTCATCATTTCTAGAACAGAAAATAATGCACTCCAAGAAGTATTGGTTATCTTGAACTCTTGGGTTGCTAATTACCTGGATAGATCCTATTGATAAAAGTGTTGAGATTAGTACAAACCATAGACTGAGAAACTTGTATCATCTCATTATTATCTATATGTTATGAGAGCCCCAAAAGGAAAATAGTTTTCTGCACATTCAAATATCTAATCCACAACCTCAAATTGTACAATGGGGTTAAGATATAAATAGCAGGGGACTTAGGTAATTCTATTACATGATAAGTCAGGTGATTATAGAACATTCTAGAAAGGACATGTAATTGTAGAACTGTAAAGTACAGCCACTGTAATTGTAGTATAAGTAAAACTGCAATCCAATGAAGAACTCTATTGAGTTTTTCCTGAACAACCATCTTGGTTGAGCTCTAAAGTCTTCATGACTCCATGCTAATACAAGAACTCAATAGCCTATCATTGACCCTGCATCTCGCAGCCTTGACATCCCTATTCCTATTTACTCTCTTATTACCCTTGCTAGTGAGCACAGTGCTCACAAGCATCTTGGATAGCAGGCCCTAGCTATAAAGGGGACTTCACTGTCAGTTAGGGACAGTGGGTAGATGGCCTAGACAAAGCTTGTGTCCCTGTCCAAGACCTGACCTTCACACTGAGCGGGCTTGTATTTAGCTTCTTCACTATCAGCTCTATGCTACTGGTCCATTGTGATCAGTCTATGCAGGGGAATGATGGAAACCTCCTAAAGGCCCGTCTAGCTTAGGGATTCCCTTCTTAGGGATAATACTATTTTACCCTTCTTAGTCAATAGTTAGCTATAAGTGCAGATGAAGAAGATTGCTCATCCTTTTATGAGGAATCATTATCATTATCATCACCATCATTATCACCATCGTGTATGTCCCAACAACAGCAGCAACCCACAGGGCAACCTACTGCCCCCACACCACAGGCTCCATCCACCAGGGAGAAGCAACTCCTCACTCTAATCGCTGGCCTGCAACAACAGGTGGCCACCCTATTGCAGCAAAATGGAGGAGCTAGAGTGAAGGTAGCCAAACCTCCCTTATTCAGTGGAAGGATGGAGAAAGTGAGCACATTCATTAATGCAGCTCATTTGTATTTGAGCATGAGAATGATGGGGGAGCCAGAAGCAACAAAGATGGCCTGGATGCTGTCCTATATACAAGGAGGGGTAGCAAAGGCATAGAAGGACAATCTATTGGATGAATTATCAAAAGGAGAATCAGAAGTAGAAACTACAGAGGAGCTATTCTGAAAGATGAGGAATGAGTTTAAAGAGACATGGGAGGAGGAAAGAAAGATAAAGCAGCTAAGAACAATTGAACAAGGGGGGAGAACTTACAATGAATACGTCCAGGAATTTAGGAAGGTGGCTAGAGGAAGCAGCTATGAAAGATGACCCCTTATTAAGGAGTTCAAAAGAAGGCTAAGTGGAATGCTGAGGAGGAAACTAGCAGAGGCAGAAACTTCTCCTAGTATGATAGAAGAATGGCAGAAAAGGGCAGTGAGACTAGACAGGAATCAGAGGCAGAGCAGAGCAGAGGAAAAAATGCTAGGAAGGAACACAGTGCACCTATAGGGAAATGCACAGCCAAGAGGGGGCTTGGGAGGAGGATCTTATAGAGAAAGAGGGAGACAGATCACATAGAGGCCAGGAGGCCAGAATAGAGGAGGATACCAGAATAGAAATCAACTAGGGCTAGGAAGAGACCCCAATGCAATGGATGTAGATAGAGAAAGAAGAGGGGATAGAACATGTTTTGTATGTGGAAAATGGGGCCACATGGCCAAAAACTATTGGTAGAGAAAAGGAAGGGAAGGCAGAATAGTAGAAACACTGCAAGAGTTAGCAAAAGACAATGGAGGACAGTAAGCTTCTGGCTGGCCTCCTCAAATATGTATAGTATACTATGCCTAGAAAAGCTGGGAATTAAAATTTCTGGATCAAGTAACACTGAGGGAGTAAGAGAGATGTGATATACACTACAACCACTGAGAGAAGTATGGATGGGGATAGGATTGAAAAAGCTGGAGAACCATGAGAGGGTAGCAGTTAACGCACTACTTGATAGTGGTGCAACCAGGTTGTTCATAGACACCCAATTTGCAAAAAGAAAAGGGTTCAAATTGGAAAGACTAAAAACCCCTTTATTGGTATAGAATGTAGACAGGACAGTGAATGTGGGGGGAGCAATCACATACCAGGTTAAGTACAACATATTCCTCAAAGGACACATAGAAAGAATGAGGATGGACATCTGTAACCTAGGAAAAACAGAGATGATACTAGGTATGCCATGGCTAGCTGCCCATAACCCAGAAATAGACTGGAAGAGGGAGGAGGTAAAAATAATGAGATGTCCACCTATATATGGAAGGACAAAATGGGGGAAAAAGAGGAGGGAAGTTAGAAAAACTGAAGGAGAGAAAGAAGTAGAGAAGTTAGTACCAAAAAGGTTTTGGAAGTGGAAGAAAGTATTTGGGAAAATGGAATTAGAAAGGATGCCCATGCAGAAGACCTGGGATCATGCAATTGAATTAAAAGAGGGTTTTGTGCCAAAAAAGGGAAAGGTATACTCACTATCAAGGGAAGAACAAGAAGAGGTCCAAGCATTTGTAGAAGACCAATTATGAAAAGGATACATTTAGCCATCCAAATTACCACAGATATCGCCAGTACATTTCATAGCCAAAAAGGATAGAAAACAATGAATAGTACAGGACTATAGACATGTAAACCAGTGGATGGTCAAGAATGGGTATCCATTACTATTGATTGCTGATATCCTGAATAGGGTGGGCAGTAAGAAGATCTTCATGGAACTGGACCTAAGATGGGGATACAACAATGTTAGGATTAAAGAGGGAGATGAATGGAAGGCAGCATTCACAATACACATTAGAGCTTACAAACCAACCATAATGTATTTTGGTCTCACAAACTCCCCTGCTACCTTCCAGACAATAATGAACAATGTTATCGATAGATAGTGAATGTCCCTAGTGATCACCCTAGATGGATATTCAAGAAGAACTCAATAGAGTTCTTTCTTGGATTGAACTACTACTTATACTACTTTTACAGTGGCTATACTGCTACTAGTCCATGATCACATGTTCCTCCAGAATGTTCTACAACCTTGTGACCTTATCACATGACTTGGCTTCTTAAGTTCCTCTGCTACTTATATCTTAACCCTATTGTACACTTTGAGGTTTTGGACTAAGTGTTTGAATGCACGGGAGACTTTTTTCTGCTCGGGGCTCTTATAACATAGCCCCCCCCCCTTCAAGTTTCCTCGTTCCAAGGAATTTTTCCATTGATCCCAGTTTTCGTCCCATCTTCTCTTTCTTTCCCTTTCATATCTTTTTTTTCCCCAACTGTACAGTAGTTTCGCCATGAATTCCCTAGGTAGTTCCTAACTGAACTCCTTTTCTTCTTCCTCTTGCTCCTGGCGCCTTAGTTCTTCAACTTCTTCCCTGTACTCCCTCTCGAACTCTTCTACCAATTCCTTTGCATTTTCCAAGTTCTCTCTACTTTCCTAGGTGTCTTCTTCTGCCATGTAGCCTTTCTATCTTACCAGGAACTTTTCCTTTCCTCTAATTGTTCTTTTATTTAGAATTTTTTCTACTTCAAACTCCTCTTCTTCCTCGATGATGACCAGTTTTGGTGGTATCGTCTTCTATCCCTCCACCTGTGGTTTATAGAGTCATACTCTACTTACATTAACTACAGGGTGTATTTTAATAGATTTAGGTAATTCTAACTCTATCGCATTACTTGAGACGATTCCTTTTACTTTGTAGGGGCCTACAAAGTGTTCAGTCAGTTTCTTTGATCTTCTTCCTTTCATTTGCCACTTCAAATTCTTTGTGCTTAGCAGTACTAAGTCTCCTACTCTGTATTCTTCCTCTTCTCTTCTCTTCCTGTTTGCAAACTTCTTCATCTCCTCCTACACTTTCTCTAATGCTGCTTTTGCTTTCTCCTGGATTTTTCTCATTCTCTCTACAAATTTTTCCATTGCTTCGTACTTTCCCTTCCTTCTTCCTTCAAATCCCATCTTTGGGTCTTGACCATAATTTACTTTGAATGGCAATGTTTTTGTTGCTGTGTGGACCTTGTTATTGTATGCAAACTCCGCCGTTCCCAACCAATCCAGCCACTGCTCTTGCCTGTGATTGATGAAGACTCTTAGGTACTGTTCTAGCTCCTGGTTTATCCTCTTCATTTGCCCATCCATTTGGGGGTGATAGGCTGTCGAGAGCTTTGTCTAGATCCCCAGTAAGTTATTCAGCTCCTTCATCATTCCCACTGCAAACTGCACTCCCCTGTCTGATATGATGCTTTCTGGAAGCCCATGCAACTTCCATACATGGTCCCAAAACAGCTTTGCAAGTTCCTCTGCTGATGTTTTCTCTATTGTTGCTATAAAATGCATCATTTTACTAAAATGATTGCATACTACCAGGATTACATCGTATCCCTGGGCTAGGGGCAGTTTGGTGATAAAATCTGCCGATATATAACTCTATGGTTTTTCCAGAATTGCGTTGGGCATTAGCTTTCCTGCTGGTGCCTCGCTTTGGTTCTTGTACCTTTGACAAGCATTGCATCCATCCACATATTTTCCCACCTCTTTTGTTATTCCTGGCCACCAGTAATTCCTGCCAATCAACTCTGTTGTTTTCCATCTCCCTCCGTGCCCTCCTACCAGGGTGTCATGGTATAATTGTATTATTTCCCTTCTGAGGTCCCCTTCTAGCACATATATCCTTCCTTCCTTCATTACTATTCCATCTTCTACTTCCCATTCTTCATCTCTTAGCATCTTGATTCCTGCCTTTTTCAGCTCCTCTACTGCTTTTACGACTTTCTCATCCCCTTCCTGCACCTTTCTGATTCTTTCTTTTAGGTTTTCCTCCTCTATTATTGTTTCTGCTTTCCTAATCCACTCTGGCTTCACTAGTTTCTGATTCTCATTATCTCTTTTCACTCCATCCTGCCAGTCTGGCCTTTTACTTAATCCATCCACCTTCCCCATACTCTTTCCTGGAACGTGCTTCAACATGAAACTAAACTGTGATAGGTATAGAGCCTATCTTGCTTTTCTTCGGTTTAATTTCTAACTCGTCATAAAATACTGGAGGTTTTTGTGATCTGTCCAGATTTCAAATTCAAGTTTTGCTCCTTCCAAATAATGCCTCCACACTTCTAGGCATCTTATTACTGCCAACATCTCTTTATTGTGAATTTCATAATTCTGCTCAGTAGTGTTTAGCGATTTAGAGATGAAAGCCACTGGCCTCCATTTGCCATCTTCGCACTTTGTTGATAACACCCCCCTTGTTGCATAGTCTGAGGCATCTACTTCCACTCTCATCTCCCTATTAATGTCTGGGATGGCCAGAATGGGTTCTATGGTGAACACTGCCTTGAGTTCCTCAAACGCTTCCTCCTGTTCCTTTTCCCACTTCTACTTTTGCTCCTTCCTGACTAGCACATGTAGCGGTGCTGCTATTCTAGCAAAGTTCTTTATAAACCTCCTGTAGTAATTGGTGAGGCCTAGAAACTTTTGCACTTCCTTGACATTCCTAGGTGCTGGCCAGTTTAGGACTCCCTCCACCTTTTCCTTCTGCATTTCTACTCCTTTTGGGCCGATTACTACTCCCAGGAATTCTACTTCCCTTACTTTCCATTTGTATTTCTCTGGCTTTATGAACAGATTATTTTCTTCCAGTCTCCTCAGTACTTCCTCTACCAACTCATTGTATCCTTCCTCTGTATCTGTGGCTACTAAAATGTCATCAATGAAAGTCACTGTGTCCCCTTGGTTTATGAGGTCTCTGAACAGGTCATTCATCATTGCTTAGAAGGTAGCTGGGGAGTTTGTCAACCTGAAATACATGATGGTGGGTTTATATACTCCAGTATATGTTGTGAATGCTACCTTCTATTCATCTCCCTCCTTGATTCTGACATTATTGTATCCCTATCTCAAGTCTAATTTCATAAACACCTTCCTCTTTCCTACTCTGTCCAATATATCTGCAATAAGGGGTAGAGGGTATCCATTCTTTATCATCCACTGGTTTAAGTGTTGATAATCCTGCACCATCCTCCGTGTACCATCCTTTTTTGCCACAAAGTGTACTAGTGATGTTTGGGGTGATTTGGAGGGTTGGATGTATCCTTTCCTCAATTGGTCTTCTACGAATTTCTGTACTTCCTCTCTTTCTTCTCTCAATAGTGAGTATATCTTCCCCTTTCTTGGCATAAACTCTTCTTTTAGCTCTATGGCATGGTCCCAGGTCTTTTGCACTGGCATCCTTTCCAACTCCTTTTTTCCAAATACTTTCTTCCACTTCCAGAATCTCCTAGGCACCAGTTCTCTTAATACTTCCTCGTTCTCGTTCTTTTCTGTCTTCCTCACTTTTTTTTCCTTTCCTTCTTGCTTTCTTTTTCCACATATAGGTGGGCAACGCGTCATCTTTACCTCTCCCTTTTCCCAATCTATTTCTGGGTTGTGGGCTGCTAGCCACGGCATTCCCAGTATTAACTCTGTTTTTCCCAAGTTGCACACGTCCATTCTCGCTCTTTCCACATGTCCCTTGAAGAACATATTGCACTCAACCTGGTACGTTATAGCTCCTCCCACATTTGCTATTCCATCCACATTCCTAACTAAGAGGGGTTTTTTTAGCTTCTCCATCTTAAACCCCTTTTCTTTTGCGAAGATTGTGTCCATGAACAGACCTATCGCACCACTATCCAACAATGCCTTCACTGCTACTCCTTCATGACTTTCTAGCTTCTCTAACCCTACTTTCAGCCAGACTTCCCTCAACGGCCATAGTGTGCACCATATATCTCTTACTCTCTCAGTTGTATTGGTGGACATCAATTTATTGCCTGGTTTTTCCAGGTGCAATACACTGTACATATTATTGGAGGCCAGCTGAGAGTTCACTGTCCTCCATTTTCTTTTGCCAACTCCTGCAGCGTTTCTACTACCCTTCTCCTATGTTTTTTCTAGCAATTTTTGGCCATATGGCCCCATTTTCCACACATATAGCATGTCCTATCTCTTCCTCTTCCTCTATCTACATCCATTGCGTTTGGATCTCTCCTTGGACCCATTTGAGCTCTCCCTCTATTAGTCGTGTTTCCACTATCTCCTCCTCTGTATCCCCCTCCTGTTCTCTATATTATTTGTCCCCCTCTTCCTCCGTATAATCCTCCTTCTCTTGGCTGTGCATTTCCCCCTGGGTACGCCACATTTCTTCCCAGCACTCTTTCTTCTGCTCTGCTTTGTCTCTGATTCCTGTCCAATCTTACTACCCTTTCCTGCCATTCCCCAATGGTGGTAGGTGGTTCCTCTGCTTTGGCTAACTTCCTTCTGATGGCCCCATTCAATCCCCTTTTAAATTCTTCAATGAGGGGTCTTCCCTCATAGCCGCTCCCCCTGGCAACTTTTTTAAACTCCTATACATACTCATCGCAGGTCCCTCTCCCTTGCTCAATTGTTCTTAGCTGCTCTATCTTTCTTTCCTCCTCCAATGTTTCTCCAAAGTCGTTCCTTATCTTTGCAAACAACTGTTCTGCTGACTCTACCTCTGATTCTCCTTTTGCTAACTCGTCCAATAGGTTATCTTTCCACACCTCTGCTATTCCTCCTTGCACATATGATAATACCCAGGCCACCTGGGTCGCTCCCACCTCCTCTGTCATCTTCATTCTGATGTATAGTTGAGCCATGTTTACAAATGCACTTACTTCCTTCATCTTTCCACTAAAGACTTGAGGCCTTGTGACCTCTACTCTGCTCCCTTGTTGCTGGAGGAGCATGGTGTTAACCTGCTGCTGCAGGGTGGTGATCATAGCAAGGAGTTGTTCCTCTCTGGAAGGGGTTTCCCCCTGTTGTTGTTGGGATATATTGTATGGTAGTGGTGGTGGTGATAGTGATAGTGATAGTGATGACTCGTACTCCAACAATTCCTGATCCAGGGTTGCTAACTAAGACCTATATCCAACAGGGCACACAATCTTCACCTGTCTGGATTCCTACCACCTTACTGACTACTGCCCTAATCAAATTTGGTATACAATTGCCTCTAAGGAGAGGACCCCTACACTAAGTGGCTTCCTAAGGAATAACCACCAATCTCCTGCATATACCATTCACAATGGAATGTAGTACAGAGTTTATATAGAGAAAGAAGTAAAGAGCAATGTCCAATTGTGAGGTCAGAACTCAAGCAGAATACCTGGACTTGGTATCTCGTCTCCTCCCTCAGTCCCTAACTGACTGAGAAGTCCCCTTTACAGCTAGGGCCCACTATCCAAAAAGCTTGTGAGCACTGTGCTCACTAGTGAGAAAGAGTGTAGAATAGATGTGGTAGGGGAAATCACTCATGGGGCTGGTATGAAGCCAACTGCACCTTTAAGTGATTTTGAGCAGGGTTCAAGGTGAACAGTGCTTGGATGTAATATTGAGTTCTTATGTTATTGATAGACAGTGAATGTTCCTAGTGATCACCCTAGATAGATGTTCAAGAAGAACTCGATGGAGTTCTTTCTTGGATTGGACTACTACTTATACTACTTTTACAGTGGCTATACCACTACTAGTCCATGATCACATGTTCCTCCAGAATGTTCTACAACCTTGTGACCTTATCACATGACTTGGCTTCTTAAGTTCCCCTGCTACTTATATCTTAACCTCATTGTACACTTTGAGGTTTTGGACTAAGTGTTTGAATGCACAGGAGACTTTTTCCTACTTGGGGCTCTCATAACAAACAATCTGTTTTGTGATATGATAAACCAAGGGAGCACAGCCACCTTCATAGATGACATCATTGTGGTAACAGAAATGGAGGAGGGGCACAATAAAATAGTAGAGGAAGTGTTAAAGCAGCTTGAAGAAAACGACCTTTTTGTAAAACCAGAAAAGTGTAGGTAGAAGGTAAAGGAAGTGGAATTCCTGGGAGTAGTGATAGGACCAAGGGGAGTGGAAATGCAAAGGGAAAAAGTAAAGGAAGTTCTAAACTGGTCAATACCAAGAAATGTAAAAGAAGTGCAGAAGTTTTTGGGACTTACCAACTACTACAGGAGGTTTATTAAAGACTTTGCGAAACTAGCAGTGCCACTACATATATTGGTTAGAAAGGAGGAAAAATAGAGGTAGGAAGAGGCATAGGAGGAGGCATTTGGAAAGCTGAAAGAAGCCTTCACAACAGAACCAGTCCTGGTAATACCAGACCTGGACAAGGAAATGCGAGTGGAAGTAGATACATCAGACTACGCAATGGAGAGAGTATTGTCAACAAGATGGAAGGATGGAAGGTAGAGACTGGTGGCCTTTATCTCTAAGTTGTTAAATGCCATAGAGCAAAACTACAAAATTCATGATAAGGAAATGCTGGTAGTTATTAGATGCCTAGAAGCATGGAGGCACTACTTGGAAGGAGCAAAATTGGAATTTGAAATCTGGATGGACCATAAGAACCTTCAGTACTTTATAACAAGCCAAAAACTGAATCAAAGACAAGCAAAATGGGCCTTATACCTATCCTGATTCAATTTCACACTAAAGCATGTTCCAGGAAAGAGCATGGGGAAGGCAGACAGATTGAGCAGGAGATCCAATTGGTAGGAGGGAGTGGAAAAAGACAATGAAGATTGGAAGTTAATAAAGTCTGAGTGAATCAGGGAAATGGAAACAGTAGTAGAAGAGGGAAACCTAAGAGAAAAAATCAAAAGAGCACAGGAAGGGGACAAAAGGGTAGTAAAAGCAGTAGAAAAATTAAAGAAGGAAGGAATAAAAACATTGAAAGATGAAGAATAGGAGATCAAGGATAGGATAGTAATAAAGAAAAGAAAGATATATATGCCAGAAGGGGAGCTCAGGAGAGAAATAATCCAGTTGTACCATAATACCCCAGTAGGGGGGCACAGAGGGAGATAGAAGATGACAGAGTTGGTCACTAGAAATTACTGGTGGCCAGGAGTAACAAAGGAAGTGGAAAAATATGTAAAGAGATACAATGCTTGTCAAAGATACAAGGATTGAAGTGAAGCACCAGCAGGAAAACTAATGCCTAATGCAATCCCAGAGAAACCATGGAGTCATATTTTGGCAGACTTCATTACTAAACTACCATTAGCTCAGGGATATGATGCTATCTTAGTAGTATGCAACCGATTTAGTGAAATGGCACACTTTATAGCAACTACAGAAAAAACATTGGTAAAAGGTCTTACAAGGTTGTTCTGAGATCATGTATGGAAGTTATATGGGCTCCTGGAAAGCATTATATCAGATAGAAGAGTACAGTTTGTGGCAGGAATGATGAGAGAGCTAAACAACTTGTTGGGAATCCAGATGAAACTCTCAACAGCCTATCACTCTCAAACAGATGGGCAGACAGAAAGGATAAACCAAGAGTTGAAGCAGTATCTGAGGGTCTTCATTGACTATAGACAAGAACAGTGGCCAGATTGGTTGGGAATGGCAGAATTTGCATATAACAACAAAGTTCACACAGCAACAAAAATATTGCCATTCAAAGCAAACTATGGTTGAGACCCAAGAATGGGATTCAAGGGGAGAAGAAGGGGGAAGTACAAAGCAGCAGAAAAGTTCATAGAAAGAATAAAGAAAATTCAGGAAGAAGTGAAAGCAGCATTAGGAAAGGCATAGGAAGAGATGAAGAAGCTCATGGATAAAAGGCAAAGAGAGGGAGAAGAGTACAGAGTAGGAGACTTAGTACTACTAAGTACAAAGAACTTAAAATGGCAGATGAAAGAAAAAAGATTGGAGAAGTTGACCAAACAATTTGTAGGGCCTTATAAAGTCAAGGGGATCATCTCAAGTAATACAATAGAATTAGAATTACCTAAATCTATTAGAATACATCCCATAGTTAACATAAGCAGAGTATGTCTTTATAAACCACAGGTTAAGAGGCAGAAGAAGATACTACTGAAACTGGTCATCATCGAGAGAGAAGAAGAATTTGAGATAGAAAAGATCTTAAACAGAAGAATAGTAAGAGGGAAGGAAAAGTTCTTGGTGAGATGGAAAGGTTATACAGCAGAAGAAGACACCTGGGAAAATAAAGAAAATTTGGAAAATATGAAAGAGATGGTAAAAGAATTCAAGAAAGAGTATGGAGAAGAGGCCAAAGAACTAAGACAACAGAAGCTGGAGGAAGAAGAGACAAAGTTTAGTCAGGAACTACCTAGGGAATTCATGGCAAAATTACTATATGGATGGGGGAGAAAAAGATATGAAAAAGAGAGGGAAAAGAGATAGGATGAAAATTGGAATCAATAGAAAAATTCCTTAGGATAAGAAAACTTGAAGGGGGAACCATGTTATAAGAACTCCAAAAGGGAAATAGTTTCCTGTGTATTCAAACATCTAATCTACAACCTCAAATCGTATAATGGGGTTAAGATATAAATAGCAGGGGACTTAGGTAATTCTATCACATGACAAGTCAGGTGATTATAGAACATTCTGGAAAGGACATGTAATTGTGGGACTGTAAAGTACAGCCACTATAATTGTAGTATAAGTAGGACTACAATCCAATGAAGAACCCTATCGAGTTCTTCCTGAACAACTATCTTGGTTGAGCTCTAAAGTCTTCATAGCTCTATGCTAACACTATAGTTGATCCAGCACCAATTTCCAACAACCACTGAGTATGTTGATTGTCAGCTTCAGAGTGGCCCAAGTATATATTGTATCTGAGATATAAGAACTTGATATGTTTCTATAAATTTCCTCTACAAAAGGATGCTACTACCACTTGTTGACGTGTTTCTTTAGGCACCACAGACAAAGTTTGACAAAAATCCCCTCCAAATACTACTGTAATTTCACCAAATGGATGATCATTCTAGATAATATGTCAATTCAACAGCTATCAAGTGCAAGTGATTACTTACTTCAAGCAAGTCTCTTAGGCATTGATCAACAGCATCAATGTCATACTTATGCTGCATAGAAACTTCATCCCAAATAATAACCTTGGTCTGTTGAATGACTGAAAACATGTAACTATTCCATTTAAGTCTAGCCACAGAGTCTTCATTAATAGAAAGAGGAATCTTGAAGCATGAATAAGATGTTCTTCCTCCATCCAGCAAAAGAGCAGCAATTTCAGATGATGCTACACACAATGCCACATGTCCTCTCCTTCTAACCTCAGCAGCAATAGTATTACAAAGAAAAGTTTTTCCACAACCACCAGCAGTATGAATGAAGAAAAGATGACCTTAGTTGTTGGTGATAGACTCCAAAACAGCATCAAAAGCAGTAGCTTGTTCAGGGTTAAACATTGCCCTCTGCTTATTTATTAAAGTTGCCATTTTATCTGTATTATACTGCTCAGTCTATAAGAGAGGATTGGATATTCTGTGACTCCACTGTTGCTGTGGAAGAGACATAGGTAGAAACTCAGCAAGACTTCTTCCTATTCCTACCAACATCCTGTTCAGATCCCAAAGACTATAATCATAAACATCATCCTCTGGTATCTCCTGGTTAGCTTGATAGTGGCTCATATAACATAGTTTGTGTTTGACATCATCACACAGTCTAGCCTTGAATTGATTCCAGAGAACATGAGGTTCAGCCACTTTATCAGTCAGTAAGATCACTGCTAACAGCTAGCGATATGCCACTCTAGGCTGTATTGCAATTGCTTCCTCTAAGCAAATCCTCCACTCATGATCATCCTCTAGTAATCCTCTTGCCATACATGCTTTCTTAAATATGATAAATACTTGGCCATTCCAGATCCTCAGATGCTTCCAACTTTTTCTATCTTCAAATATAGTCAAGAGAAATCATAAAAGGAACTGTTCTTCCTTTGATGGTGATACAAAGTACATCCTTCCAATTACCTTAGCATATCATCTTGGATGCCATGATTTGACTTTAGCATTCCAGGTATAGTGTTGAGGAAACTGCCAATAAGTAAGGTCCAATCCATTATTATATATAGAGTTGTAATCAAACCAAGCAGTAAGCTAAGTCTTCTCTATATTTTGCCTGGCCAATACTTTATTGACAGTCTGGTGTGCATAAAAGTTGACATAGTGCTCATTAGAAAGATGAATAGGAAAATGTTGAACAGCTGGTGACTCTCTATATATGTTAAACTCAAATATTTTCTAGCAAGCTTCTGTTGGACTAATAAACTGACCATCCAAGTGTGCTTTGATTTTATCCTGTACTCCACCACTAATCTCTATAGTTGCTCTGTCAGAATCCTTATAGATGTACTTGCTTAGACACTTGACAGTTTCCAATCCAGCAGAGACCTCTATATTAATATAACAATCAAAAAGAAGAAGTTGAGGACAGTAAGAGACCACATATTAATTGGTGAACCTGGCTCTATTACATTCAAATACCAAGCCATTGTCAGGTCTAGCATAAAGTGAATAACTGTCCTCAGCCTAGTCTGTTCTCTCTCTATAGTTTTTGGGAAAATGTTTACTATATCATCCATTGACCATACACTTGGCTTGGGGATTGTCAACACCACATGGACTATGCAACATATATTTGGTGACTTTTGCATAGAGAAATGGCTGTAGCTGAGGATTAGGTAACTATGCTGAGATCATGGAGTTTATATAATAAGGGTCTTGAATGTAATCTTAAGGGTGTAGAAAGATGAGCAGGTGAATATGAGGAAGACCTCTCTTCTAGAACTCAATAGTATAAATATGAGCTATTGTAGTATCAAAGAAGCTATTATCAATAAGCTTGAGAAGTACTTTCTTCTTCTGCTCAAAGACATATGATATAATATCAGAATGATCAGTAGCTATCTGTCCAGGGAAAAGACTCTGAACAATTTCTAGTCACTTGGGATTAGCAGTCATGGTAAAAAAGAGATCTGGTATAGTGACTTAGCCTGAGGTGACTTAATCATCCTTCTAGTCCAAGTTAACAAGGAGAACTCGATAGAGTTTCTATTCAATTGTAGTACACTACTTATACACCTCCTGTGTTTACTTCTATTTATAAACTCCCATGCATCTCCTTTTAGTTGTTTCACATGTCTGCAGATTTAAAAAGAAAAGAAAAAGAAAAAGAAAATAAATAATGACTTAGCTGTTTTGGCCATGTCATGACATCTGGTTTGTGAAAATGCCTGTAAATAGCCATAGCATCCTAGAACAACTGAGTTATAAACCTAGGACTGCTGTTACCAAGGAACAGTGAATGCTCTTAGTGGTTACCCTAGGTGGATGTTCAGGAAGAACTCGATGGAGTTCTCGTTGGATTACAGCCCTACTTATACTATTACTACAGTGGCTGTACCCTAGAGTCCCATGGTCACATGTCCTTTCCAGAATGTTCTATAGTTACCTGACCTTGTCACGTGACTTGGCTTACTAAGTCCCTATCCTGTTTATGTCTTTACTCCATTGTGTGCTTTGGAGGTTTTAGTTGGAGTGTTCAGATGCATGGGAAACCTTTTCCTGCTCGAGGTTCTCACAACAACTGCCCACATAAAAAGAAGGAAGAATGAGTTTACATCCTAAAGGCCTATCATCTTCTCCATTATGCCTATCATATACAGCAGTATCCTGTAGTCCCTGGTAAAGCTCAGATCTAAGAGTATGTTGATGTGTTCTAGCCCAGTTGAGTTTCCTCTGTTCACAGTTTGCCCATGCATCAACAACAAACTACTGAAATAGCTTTCTACCATAGAAGAGAGATAGCTGAGAACCATCTCTGATATAAAGATAATATGCATAGTAGCATATGTCAGAAACCACCTGTGAGCAAGTCTGTTCCTTTCTATTTCTTTGTCTTCTATTCTCCTTTCATTCTCTTAGTTGAGCACCACAGATTGGAATTCTTGGATACCATCCATTCTCTCTCTTTGGAAACAACAGAACATAATGGAGAGCAGCATATAAAGGACTGTTCTGGCTTATTTGCTCAAGCTGTCCTCCTCTTGCCCATAATACTACATCTCTATTATCTAGTGTATGATGAACTCTTTCTTCAGGAATAATAACTGCAATCTCTTCAGTAGTAGGCAGATTGTGAGTTTGCTGATCATGCTGTAAATTTACATGCAATCTAATCCTAACCTCCTGCTACTCATCTACTGGTTTGTTCCTGATAAGCTCATATGTATGATGGTACTGGCCAGTATATGGATAACTGTCCAGGAGCATTGTCTGAATATTGTCCATTACTACAGGATCTAGATTATTATTGTTAGCTCTCCTGACATTGAGCTGCTCTGCTGTGTCAAGGATATAGATTTGCATACATATTAGAGTCTGATCTGCATGAGAGAGAAGAGTACCAGTGAGATAATGAAGTTCTCCCTAGATTTTGAAATAGTAGAGACTGAACTGCCTAGTGACTGAGTTGTCAATTTTGACTCCTACTGAAGTCATAGCAAAAGCTGCATTATACTATCATATATTATTGCAAAATTCTCTTGAGGAATACCCATCTCCAGTCAAGTAGTTGTGAAGGATTCCAGTGAGTGGTTGGAGAGAAGACAGTTGGATCTGTCCTTGCAAATAGCATATGCCAAATTTGGGATGATTAACCTATGAGGATCTAAGCTTCTCACAGTCAGGGTGAAGAGCATGACAGTGAGGGCAAATAACAATCAGCATACCCAAGTTGTTATACTGTATATTAGTTTCTAAGAATGGCTGTCCAGCAGGTGGATAAGGTGTAGGGTGAGAAACAGATAGTGGGATATCATTTGCAACAACAGCTTCTTGATCCTGATAATTTATAAGTATATAGAATTTTATTATACAAAAATCAACATACCTGAATTATATCATCTTCTATATCCAACTCTTGAATATTTCCTTCCCTAACATCCTATAATATCTAATTAGAATTTATTTATCAACAATTAGTGAAATCTATTACTTACAGCTCTTAAAATATTTTCCTGTATATTCCTATCCACATTCAGGTCTCCATTACCATGTTTATTTTGCTGTCCTTTATAATCAAGAGCATCTGCATCTTCATTTCTCCATTCCTCTATTATTTGATTAACTTGAACCTTTTCTACTTATCTCTGTCTCTCTACTTCTGCTATTATGATTTGTGCTCTAGGTTCTTGAGTTGTTCTTTGTTGCTGTTCAGCAAGTTGACATTTGTGCAAATCAAGTATAACATCCTCAAGATTTTGTGGAATATATGCAAAAGTCAAATGGAATTTTGTTCTTTTCTTCCTCTTCTTCTATTTAGGACAGGAGCTGGAGGGATATTATGGAGATCTCATTGTGCTCATTCCTCAGCCCTTCTTCCTTGACATTCTAATTCAACAGAATCCATCTCTTACAACTGTCTTGCTATCTTACTTACAACTACCCTAAGAATAAAGGTATTGTTATCAATAGGCAGTGAATGCTCTTAGTGATCACCCTAGGTGGATGTTCAAGAAGAACTCGATAGAGTTCTTTCTTGGATTGGACTACTACTTATACTATTTTACAGTGGCTGTACTACTACTAGTCCACAATCACATGTTCTTCCAGAATGTTCTATGGTCACTTGACCTTATTACATGATTTGGTTTCCTAAGTTCCCATGCTATTTATACCTTGACCTCATTGTATGACTTGAGATTTTGGATTAAGTGTTTAAATATGTAGGAGACTGTTTCCTTCTTAGGGCTCTCATAACAGGTATACTATCACTTCTAAGAAGAAAATCCCTACTCTAAACAACACTCTTAGAAAGCAGTTGTTATTCCCTTGCATATAAGGATTATAATAGATCCCAAGCACCAGATTACTAATAGAAAGGTATCACAAATGGCCACTTACTGATTTGTGATTGCTTGATTTGATAATCAAAGTGTTCAAAAAAGTGAAGTTAGACAAGCAGCAAAAGATGTTGTTAAGTCTGAGGTTTATCCTCAGACATA
>Ga0153925_1000105_pt1 | contig 18282 bp, 5 predicted proteins | sample TSNJ009MetaG_FD_104684 | JGI IMG/M metagenome (GOLD analysis project Ga0153925, IMG submission 104684) | Attine ant fungus gardens microbial communities from New Jersey, USA - TSNJ009 MetaG | ecosystem: Host-associated > Fungi > Mycelium > Unclassified | place: USA: New Jersey, Wharton State...
AAAGTGAAACTTTAGGAGAGACATTTATTACTATATTTGTTTATTATTTCTATTGGTTTAAAATTATTTATATGGGGACTAGAGTTTACCATTTGTATTAATTGTTGGATTTGTTTTATTTAACCTAAAACGTTATACAATAGCAAAGTTGGGAACAAAAAGCTCTTAGGGGTACTTAATTCAATAGCGCTGATACATATTGATTTTAATGTAGTAAGGGTAAGGAAAGTTAAAAAAACTTAATTGAAGTAAACCTATGGTTTATGTGAGAGCCTGGTTATAAAAATTAAATTAGAAAATGTAATAACGATTATAAATCACGTACTGCTTTAAAAAACATCAAAGTAAGATATACAAACTTCATCAAACACATGAAAAGATTTACAAGACTTTTATCTGAATATAAGTTTATAGTCCATTGTTATGTGAAGATTCTGGTAAGAATGGTGATATGTAAGCATGAGTTACTGTGAAACCATTATATGTGTTATATTTAACTTGAATTGGAACAGTTGCCTAAGAGTTGAACATTGGCAAATTAAAAAACAACAAAAAAAGCATGTCGTCAAGTCCATATAGCTAAACCTAACAATCCCTGTCAATTACGAGTATTAACTGTAGGGTCATTAAGAAATAATATAGCTAAAAAAGGGTTTACAAGTTATCATTATAACAATTTTATAAAACTTTATAGTAAAGGATAGCAAGCATGAATAACTTTACATTCCTCACAATTACCACTTTATTTTAAAAATTACAGGTGAGTAAATAAAGGAGATACTAGAAAATGCATTGAAATTAAACATCAAGATAATATCCTGAAAAGAATATTACATAAAAATATGAGCTTAGAATTAATACATAAATATCCTAAAACTGGTTCTAAGCCAAAAAATGTAAATTTAATCAACTAAAAATTAATTAGCTAATATTGTCAAAAATGAATTGGAGCAATACATTGAAAGTTTAATAACTAAATTCGACAAGGGAGCTACAAGAAAAAAAGAATCGTGAATATCTTATATTCAAACAGCAAAAGAAAAAAATATCACAAAATTAACAATTACCTATGAAACTTACAATAAGAATTATAGCTTAAGGTCTAACACCTAATACAAAAACGAATGATGTTTATTAGATATGCTGATGACTTTGTGTTATTAATACAAGGATCAAAAGATGATGCCATATCTCATAGAAACTTAATCAAATCTTTCTTATTACAAAATTTTAACTCTGAATTTAGATAAAACTCTTTTTACTAATTTAAGTGATAATAAGTTGAACTTTTTAGGTGGCGGAATAGTGAAACTAAAAAACATTGTTACATAAAGTGAATGATTCTCTCTGGCGTAAACAAAAGCCTAGACTTTCAAATAAAGAAATAACAATTTAGAAACATTAAAGAAAAATGGTCTTATAAGACAAGATAAATTAGGTAAATATCAACCCTATACTAAATTAACTAATTTTAGTCATTACGAAATAATTACTTTCTATAAATCAAAATAAACGGTTGATTAAATTTTTATTCTTTCGCATCAAATTATAACAGTATAAGATACGTATTATATTTAATATAAATGTCGTGTGCATATACATTGTCACGAAAATACAAATTGATTAATTTTGCTAAATCTTTTTTTTTCAATTTGGAAAACGAATCAAAGACCCTAATACAGATATACAATTAACTTGAGCCAAAACCAATAAAGTAAACCCTGATTATAAAAATAAAACTAATATACCTAAATTTACTTATTTAGCTGGGATAACATGATCTGCAAAAAGTATTTTCGGAAGGGTTCATCAAATCAAATTTAAATGCATCATCTACGGTCAGTCAAATATGTTTTATGAGAACTGGAAACTCTACTTATGCTGAATGAATTGAAGCTAGCCAAATTCCTTTATGCTCAAATCATCACCATCTTTAGCATAATGGTAATCTATCAGCATCTGACTTAAAAGAAATCAGTAAATTCACTAAATAAAATAAAACCTTAATCTTATTAGGGATTTTGTTAATTACTCAGTTAATCCTATTTTAACAACGTGAACTCTAGAATTCAATCAATACACAGGTAAGATTTAGAACTTTGAAATACTGTTATAATATTTTTAGAAAGAATTAATTTTTATTTGATTAAATTTAATTGAAGTATAAGTAATAAGTATAGTAGTAGTAGTACTAATAGGATTAGTATTTTCAAGTTAATAATCTTTTTTTTATGAATATTTCATAAATTTGTTCATTTCTTTTCTTTTTTTAAAAAAGATATTATAATATCAATATCCTTAATTCAATAAATGGAAAAATACTTTGAATGAAATATTATGCTTTACTCATAACTATAAATTAATTAAATGATTTTTTTAAATTTTTAGAGTTGCTATTTTGCTGAATTTCTGTAGAACTTGTTTTTACAATTTTAACAATTGTTCCTTTACTTATTTGTTTAACAGCTTTGTTTTAGTTTAAAACTACTCGCTCAACGGACCTACTCCGCCTAACTAATCGTAAATAGTGGTGATAACTCCTTGGAAACTGAGTAGTTAAAACGATAGTCAGTAATCTCATCGTTAAAGGACTAGCCTTAATGACTTACTGTGTATTATTATCACATGAAAAATACTTATATTAAATTTCCTCCGTTATCTAATTATATAAATTATAGTAATACTTGCTCTTACTACGGTAAGAAATAAAAATTATTATTTATTTTTCACTTATAGCTCCTCTATAATAGTTGTTTAAAATAGGTATATTTTTATAAAAACTTTAAGTTAGTTTTATTTGCTTAATTGAATTTATACCATACTTTAGTATATAATTGTTATAATTTAATTTATATTTTATTATTTATTGTAATTTATTACATTCATTGATTCTGCTTAGATTTTACTTTAATTTTTAGTTGATAAAATCAACAATTTTTACCATTCGATTAAATTTAATCTAGAATTAGAATCCTGTGTACGTATTATACAGGCAATTACTTTGTGGGGATATCGCTAAACTATTCTTTGGGACATTATAATAAATATAAGCCGGAAAAACTCAATTTTAAATTCAAATAGAAAAAGTAATTTGTTCGACTTAGCATAGTATTGAACCTTCCGATATCAGTAGCGCATTGTAGTGCTTTAGAAGAAGAATACTAGGTTTGCCGTGTAACGCAGTGATGCGTGAGGAGCCCTAAATATAAATACAAGCTAGCTCTCAATACGGGTGGGCGCAGGTAAACTTGTTCAATGTTAATCCATCATAAGTTCCTTTGTGGATCTTTATATGGCAACTCTGACAGACTGGTATTTGTTTTCTGTTTAGCTTTTACATTACTTGTGTGAATCCAAAGATTTTATTACCGGCCTTTCTAATTTGTCTAACTTGATGCTTTTCTTTATGTGCTCCCGCATATTCTACAATTAAGTAACAAATTTAAATGGGTCCTTAGTTTTCAATTAAGTGCCTCGGACGGTGCGTTTAAGTTATGATAGGTTCCATTATTCAAATCGGAATTAACTTGAAATACGGCTTTGAATATAACTTCACTATAGAGTTACTTTAGGTTTAGGTTTCCAACTTTTGTCCAAATTTTTCAAATACTTTAGCTCTTGATGAAAGGTTTAATTATCTTGCCAAGGTTTTCGCACATGAGTGTCTCAGTATGAAGTTCACTATTGTATGTAGTACATATCTATTATGTAATAATTGCGAATAGTTGGATAGTCCCCAGGTTAATAAGTTTATTTAATTAGGATACCGTTATGTTCCATAAATATTAAGGCCTAACCGCTATGGGAACTAGCTACCTTTACCACTTTTCTTTTCAATTCTCATGAACCCTTCTTTAGGAATAACTAGTTTTCCAATAATTTGGAGATTGAAGCTAGAATTGGATTGGGTTGTCATCACATTATGACCCACTTTCAACTTACTACTGTCCCTTTTATAATTACGACTTTCCGTTTATTTTACATTGGTTTATTTCTTCTTAATAAAAATCCTATAAATTGGGCCTTGTCATGATGTAGGTCTGTTATTTTTTGTTTTCTCCACACTCAGTTCTAACTTAAGTTCCTCGCGCAGAAAATTAGATACTTCATACCTGATCTTAATCTCAAACTCTTCTGGTTCATATATTACAAAGACTCAGTCGTCTGCGTATTTTACATATTTGTAGATATTCTCACTTGATGCTGTAGCTGGAATTATTTTTAATTTATTCCAATTACTAAATTTTTAATCAATTAAGGTAAACAATAACCTCATAAAAATAAATTTAAAGTTTTTTACTAAATAAAATGGAACTATATTACACATGAATAAAAAAGGTAATTAAGAATGTTAACTAAAAAATCCTGCTAATAATTATTATTATCCTTCTTGTATATTAATTGGAGTTTTACTTGTTTCTGCTAATATGCTAATATAATTTGTATTAAATACTAAACTTAAATTAAAACCTTGTTGAAGTTATATAAGCTTAGTACCAATTAAAATTTAATAATAACTTTAATAAAAGTTAAAACTAATTAAAAGAAAAATTTACCTGCAATTTAATTAAAATAAAAAAGCAAATTTAGCAAATCAACTACTATATAATATATATATAGCTTATACTCCTATTGAAGAAAGAGTTAAGGTATTTAACTTTACCTTATAAATTATAGCTCTACATTCAATTAATTGAATTATACCCAAACTAATTTAATAATTATTAATGTTACAACTGGACTTATTTAATTTTTATTACCTTGTATAGGAACAATAAATTATGTTAAATTTAGAGCAAATGGTTAAAATATTACATAAAATCATATTTCAGTAGCTTATACTCGTATTTGTTGAGCAGCTATTTGTTTTCTTTCTATTTTAGTCATAAAAGCAAAAATTAATAACTTATAAATTAAAAAAGATAATACTTGATATAACTGTTATATAAATATTTAAATTTATCATTTAAGATTAAATATATTTTTTATATAGAGTATTAGAATAATTATGACGACTTAGATATTAATCATTTCTAATCTATTTTTGTTTTATTTGCCTATAAAGGCTATTGTTTTAAAAATGAAGAAAATTATAGAATATGAATAATAATAATAATTATAATAATAGCAATATTCGATTAGTGAGATTATTCTTCTTAATATATTTATAGCCTATAACATATAGTTACTTAATCTTTATATAATAACTTTAAATAACTACTTTACATAGATTTCGCAATTAGCTTTGTAAAAACCAATAATTAAAAACTATTATACTTAATTAGTTAAATTTTAACTAGAACAAGACTATAGTTAAACTACTAATTTTAGTTTGAAAATTAAATAAGAAAAATTATAAGTTACCTAAATATAATTTATTAAATAACCTATTCTATCTATACAATAAATTTAGTTATCCCTCATATTAAATTATGTAAAATTTGTCACCTTATATAATTGAAATATTATTAGTAAGTTTAATATTAAATGTGTATATATTATAATTAAATATTTTTATAATATAAATTATGCTACTTCAAAGATTCCATTTAATTGGAAATAATTTTTAATTTATTTTAAGTTATATAACTAATTTAAGATCAATTTGAATATAGTATGTATTATACATACAAAGAATAACTTAAGACAGTTTAAATTTATTAAATTAATTTTTTTAAATAAAGCTAATTTTACCTTCAATAAATTGATTATTACAACAATATAAAGAAAAAAAATAAAAATATAAAATATAATTCAAAGATAAATTATCGAAAACTTAAATTCTACTACTAAATTAGTAAAAATAAATTCTTAAGCTAAGTCTTCAAATAATATTATTAGTCATTAAAACCACCTTCTAGTTTAATTAAAAATATATTTATTGTATCAAAGCTATAAAATCTTTAACTTAAATTATTTAATTTAGAGGTTATATAATTTGTCTAATTCTTTCTATAATTACTAGTACTTTAAATTAAAGTGGAATTTTCCAAATGAAAGTAATAAAGTAAATTTACTCAAACAAATTTTAATAACACTATGTTTCATAATGGTAAGCACAAACATTTTTGTAAAACTTGTAAAAAAAGTAAAAACATACTAATTAATTAATAGTAACCTATCATCTAAAGTACTGCAAATAGAGTGTAAACCTGTCTATAGTAACTTAAATATATCCTAAAACCAGAGTGCAAAGGTATATATCGAAAGGTGGTGCTAAAATAGAAGTACTAATAAGAAAAAAGAATTTACTAGCTGGCTCTTAGCTGAAAGCGGGAGTCTTCGATTGTAATTAAACGTACAGCTGTGAGATATTAAAGTCCAATCCCACAAAAGAACAGTCAATCTAATTAGGCCTTCCTCTACCCAACAATAACGCAGACTTTGGAGCTCTCTCCACCTTACTAATTACTCTTTCTCGTGTCCCTATAGGAATTACTTGATTTATTTAGAAGATCGTAAACTTTATAATTTAGGTATAGTTATATAGCTTTATATTTAACTTTTTATTAAAATTAATTTTGTAGATTCTTTAAATATCTTAATATTAAATGATAATATTTACTATTAGAAAATTTTTTTTTACTATTTTAATTTGTAAACTTGATTGTAATTTTTAACTAAATATTTAATATAAAAGCTTTGTGTCCAACTTACTCTTGTTATTGATTTAATCAATATTAGTTATATTTAAGATAAAAGTTTATCGGGTGCTTTTGCTATAGTTTAATAGGTGATACAATCAGTGTTGAAGAGATATAGTTTTGACACGGACATTAACTGATATTATTTTGAATATTAATTTATTTAAGGATTTTTTAAGGAGTTTAATCAAATTTGGATAGATTACCTTAGCTTTACTTTATAAATTTATTGTTATTTTTATTTTTTTTTTAAGCATTCATTTTGCCTCAATTTTTCTAATTTTATTAAATTTGTATTATTTTACTTTATTTTATTGTAAAATTTTATTCTGTGACATTTTCCACACTTTGACTTGTTTTGTGTTTTTTTACTTTATTTTTTAATTATTTTTATTTTATTTTTATTGTTTTATCAAATTTTTTAACAATTTTATCGAACTAAGTTAAGCAGTTTATATTTTTAATATTTTTATTGCTAACTTACAATCTTTTATTGTCTAACTTAGACGCGGAATTACATCTACTTAAATTCTTTTTTTACATTTTTATTACAGATGATATGAACTACTTAGAACCTTTTAATAGATTCTTAAGAGAAGGATTAATTAAAACTTAGAATCTTTTTTAAACTATTTTTTATTTTTAATATCAGCAATTTATAATCTTTGTTCATATAAAATATATGCGCAATAAGATCTACTTGTAACCTTTTTTTGTTACATTTTTTATTTAAAAAGACAATTAAATACTTTTTTATTAGTTAAAAATAACTAACTTAAATACTTGTATAAATATTTTATTAAGTTTTTATAGAGGGGGGTCAGCCCCCGTTAATCTTAATCACATTAATATATCCCTTTTAAAACTAAACAATTGAATACAACGCTCTTACGTAAACTAAAAAAGACACACAACATAAACCTATTGGTACGGACTAATATCAGTGGATAATTATCATTTTGTTGTAACTACATGGGATTGAGATGCACTATTTACCTTAAATCTGAAAAAAGCAGTCACAAGCTACCATAAGCCTTTTTAATCCTCAAATTTTTAATTTTAATATTTGATTAAGTGGTATATTTTTGTGGGTTTATATTAATAATAATTCATCAGAGTAAATAACCCAAATTAAAAACACATTAACAATTAAAAAATAATAAAATATTAGATTTAAAAATAACGTTTTTCGAACGCTTGTAATTGTAATAACCATTAAAATATTATTTATATGACAGTAGTTTATCGCATTTTAAACGTAAATTTTGACTAATTCAATACTTAGCTTCTCTTCTATCTTAGTTGCTGGTGCTACTAGTTATCGTGTTCGATAAATATTATAAAATTACAAAATTATATTCTAATTTAGTTGAACCTGCAAAAGATATTGTTGAGGAAGTACTAAGAGATCAAGCTAAGAAATATTTAAGTAAATAAGACTAAAAATTTAGGGTAGTTATAGTTAGGCTAGTATATATTTATAAAGACTAAATAAAGTATGAAGAATTGCAGTATAGCTAGTATTTTGGTATAAGTATAAAAAAAAGTATAGAAAAACCTTTTATTTTTTAGTTTTCGTAAATAAGTCATATATTTTGCAGATTAAGTTTTTTTTTTAATAAGGCCGAATTACTCTAATAAATAGAAATAACATAGAAAAAAATATAAGAAAAAACAAAACAAGCACTAATTTAAATCTTTCTTTAAAAAGCATGAAGAATATTATTAGGAAAGTGTTAGTTTTATAGTGATAATTATATTTTTAAATCCTAAGTATAAATTTTTGCTAGTATTGAATAGCCTTTTAAGGCTTAAATTATTAGATTTATTACTTAAAAAAATACCTAATTATAGCCAAATTAAAGCAAAAAGTAAAATTTAATTAGATAAGGCAACTTTACTTTAAATTAAAAATAAGAATGACAACCAAAAAATGGATAAAGAGTATGAGACTGGAATTAGATATTCAAATTATTAATTGTTACTTTACTTAAAATTATTAAAATAGCACTTATAAAGGCTTTTATTGTTTTTATCTGTTATTAGGAATTTAATATATTAGTGCATTACTGCTTATTTAGATTATATTAGTTTTTAAAAATAAAGGTGTTATTTAGCAGCCTTATATTAGAATTAGATACTTATTAAATTATTTTTTACTAGTATAACAAAATGTAGAAATTTTAAGCCAAGACCTTATATTATATTTGTATTAAACTTACAAAACTACTTAGAAAATAAACTAATTAAAACAAAAATATTATGGTCTTTGTATTTATTTAATTTTAACTTTTAGTGGTTATTTTTAGTATCTTTTTCAAGTAAAATAGAAGGCTTATTATTTATTAATAATGTTTAAGCAACTTAAATAAGTATAAAATTTTTAAAGGAAAATCAGTATAAGAACGTTATTCAAACTAGCACTTATTAATTAAAAAAATAACAAATATTTATTAACAAGTAAGACTTAGTTCTAGTTATTGGATAATTTAAGAAATAAAAAAAATACGTTATTTGACATATTTAATATAAATATTAATCAATAGAAAAAACTTAAGCTAAGATAATTATTGTTTATTTAAATAATTTTAGAAGAAAAAACTTTTAAAAAATTAAGGCAATATATATCAGTATATAAGTAAAAGTCGTTGCACTTAAAGTATAAGTCTTTTAGTCGTTGCATTTCTAGTGATAAGTCGAGGTAGTTAAAGTATAAGTCTCTTAGTCGTTGCATCTCTAGTTACAGTTTAACTTAAAGTTAAAGCACTTATATATCTTTATTTATCTTTACTTAAATTAAGTTCAAATAAAGCCCTTTGTTAGAAAATATCTCAGATTAATACATATTTTATATTTACGAAATATTTTACTAAAAAAAAGAAGAGAATTTTTAAAAAATCAATCATTTTGTTTATAAATCAAATCTTATCTTTATTTTTAATAGTAGGATTTAGTACATAAAACAAACAGAAATAATTATTGAACTTATTTATTTAATCTCTTCATTTATTTTGAAGCTTAGAGAGTTTAATAAGAGTCAATGAAAGATCACTTAAAAGTAAGGACACCTTGGCAAGTACCTATGGTTTTGTAAAATATACTAGAATAGACTTCAAAATTAAAGCCCAAATAAAGCCAAAAAGTATAAAATTTAAGTTATTTATTAAGTTTAAGTAAAGGTATGATTCAACACTAAATTTAGTTTAAATTGGAGCCTTATAATTAATTAACTATTTACTATTTTTAATAGACCAATGGATAGACCAGTCTAATAAATTAACCAACAAAATAGATTTATTTTATTTTTAAGGAATAGAAAAAGAAACAAAATAGAAAATCTAGGAAGATTAAAAGAGCCAATTTAGGTTTTTAACTATTAAGAGAGGTTGTTTTGAAGAATTTTAATTTAGATATTATTTAATAGAATTTAGCCATTCTAATAACCTTAATTTTATTTCCCCTAGCCAATAAGAGAGCAAAAAGAAATATTTATAAACTATAGAACTAGTTCTTCCCGACTTACTGAGTTTTACCCTTATAGTTATATTTTATTTTATGCCAAGCTCCATATATCTTCCCAAATTAATTACCCATACTACACATAGTCACCTACCTTTCATTATATGAAAAAAATTGTCTTTTAAATTCTGCTATTTGCTTATTGATTAAATTATTATAGTTTGTCTTCTGTAGATATATCTCTGAATACTCAGACTAAGATAAAATTTATATATAATATATCATATATTTAATTTATGACTTATTTCTAAAGACAATTCACTTAAACCTAGTATATTTAACTTTGCCTTTGGTTTATCTTTATTAATTAACTTAAAATTTAGCATATTTGAATGGTGTGTATTTGCCTAAACAAACTGCCACTGATCTCTAAAATAAACAAAATAATAAACAAAATAAATATAATTATTATAATACTTTATGCTATAAAATACAACTAAATAAAGTATGAAATACTCATTTTTCTTCCAAACATTGAATAATTCCTCATAATCAAAATAAAAACATTATAAACTTATATAAATTTTATAGTGAATATAAGCATGATTAATTAATATCTTTATTTTAATGTTCTTTGTCTACTTTACCTAGACTTATATAATAATTTTATTATAGAAATATCTAAGTTCCTCTAGTTTTGATTTTAATTTTAAATAAACAAATTAAGTAAAATTACTAACTATTGTTTATATTTGCCGCATCTGTTGATTTTTAAGTTTTAAAAAAGTATTTTCTTATTATTATTCTATTTTTAAATAAGTTAATAACAGTATTTCTTTAAGAGAAATTATAATTTTTATTTTAGGTTAAAAAGTATTTCATTGAATTTTATTAAATATTATTTATAATAGTCTTCAAGTATTAGAAGATATAATAATATCAATCAAGTATTAGAAGATATATCGATCAAGTATTTGCTCTGTACATCAGACAATTTAGATAATAATAATTATAATTACCATTAAGACTAGATTAGTTTTAAATATTTTATGCTAATAAACAATCTAATTCATCTTAATAAACCTTATTAATTAATTTTATCTAAGTAACATAAACTATATTTAAATTAATATACGTATCAATATTATAAATTAAATAATTGTATTTTGTTATTATAAATTACTACCTTATTTATATACTTTCTAGTTTTACATTATAATTATTAAACATATTATCTCATAATTCTCTTAGGACCCTTATGTATAATTATACATATTTTTATAGTAAATATTTTAGCCTTATAGATATTTAAATAGATTATTATACATCATTGTATACATATTTATTTATTCTTGCTCTTTTAAAAAAGTTATATAAAATTATAAATATTAAATTAATAAACAAATAAACTTATAAATCATTAGTAAATTACAAATAAGAAATAAAATTATAAACAAATATTAATTAAATAAATTATAAACTTAATAATAACTTAATTGAAATAATATTTTTGTAAATAATAAATTATATTAAAATACCGCAAATTATATTAAACTAATTATAATAATTAACAAATAAACTATTATTAAATAATAAAGTAATTAACTCAATATATACTTATATAATTATATCTTTATACTAATCTAAATAATTTTTAACTATCTCAAATAAAATAAATAATATTGTTTTTGTTAATAAAATTAACCCCACTCTAGTTAAAATAAAATATAACAGTATTTCCATAAATTATCAAAATAATTGAAAAAGATTACATTTGTATAAATTACGAGAAGTAAATACAAAGTTTAAACCAAAACGTGTACTAAAAGTCAGACATAAAATTGGTTCCAAACATTTAAATTGTAAACTAAAGCTAAGTAAAATAAACAACAAACAAGTAAAAATGATTACCTTTAAATTAACTCAAAATGTCTAAAAGCTTCCACATATTTTATTTAAAATATAATCTGAAACCCAAATAAATATTACAAATATACCATAAAATTATAAAAACTGGACAGTGAACAAATAAAACCCGCAAATCATATTACTTAAAATCGTTACAAAAGGTCAAATTAAATAACATATCATTCGCTCTATATAGCCATCACCCCACGGACTAGTAATTTATAACAATTCGATTTAACTAAATTATTAAAACAAAAGTACGAGCAAATACTACAACAGATGTTTAATATAGAAAATATACGTGAGATAAAACTAACAATAAAACTAAATAGACGAAAATAACCATTTTGTACGCAACTATCATCAATACTCGACTAAAACATTAACACAAAACAAAATAAATAAAATAAAACCTACACTTAACATTATTATCTTGATTTACTTACCTCAACTCAGTTTTTAATTTTATAAAAAAAAACCTACAAATTGCATAATATTATCATTATTTATACCGCTTGTATCCCCCGAACTAATAAGACAACGGGATGTAAAACAAAAATATCGTGTTTTTAAAAGATAAAATTAACTAGTTGAAAAGGCTCCAAAACTGGCAAAATTAAAAAATAATATAAAACTATTTCATAAACTCAAACATTCATTCTTTCCTCTCCAAACAGATAGAGTTTGTGTGGCTCTTAAACACCGCTTTCTTAAAAACTAGGAGCAAACTAATCAAAAACTAACAAAATTCCAAAAGAATCACAAATTACTAAATAATCAAAAGGGCATAAAACCCAATAAATTCTAAATAAAGAATACCAAAAAGTCTATAAAAATTAACTAAATTTTAGTAAACTAAGTCACCACACGTAGGCTTAGCTTAGTTGGCTCCCCTTAAAAAAAGTATAACTAGCTTTTAAAACATAATGGTACCTAAGGATGTGGATACCTAAACAAGATAAAACCTATAAACATATATGAGTACTTAAAAGTAAGGCTTATTTACCTTCACAGCTTAATTTAACGTATAAATTTTACCAGAAGCCTAGGACAAAGCAAGTAAACAGGAATTAATTTAAGTTAAAAGAAATCAAGTGCCAGGGTGCATATCCACACCGAAGTACTGGACAAAAGTATATATACGACTTTAAAAGAAATTATTCGATAGAATAAACCTAGACTTTATAAAAAGCACGATGCATTTGTGAAATAGAATACCGAACGTTGCCAAACACACCAAAAATCTAACCCGAAAACACGATGAAACTTGGACGTCTCCAGAAAAAGCAATACAAGACTATCACTACATGCGACATGAGTCTAACCAAGCAAAGAATTTTTAAAACATTTAACACGGAAAAAGCATAATGTCAATAACCTGCTTAAACAAAATTAGCCTATCTCTCCAACTTTAACATTTTAATAATAAACAAAGTTCTTCTGAGTCAACAAACAGACACGTTCTCGATGATACAGTACGCAGATGATGCTTTAATCTATGATTTAAAAATATTTCCACACGAAAAGCGGTATATTTAAAAACTGGGCAAATAGATTAATAAACATGGCGGTCACTGGATTAACATTAGAAATTTTCTAGCTCAGGGATATTGACAATATACCTTATTACAAGACCTAAGAAAACAAAAAAGAATTTCAAGTCCTGCTCCTGGTACTTTTACCCTGAGTAAGTTAAATAGACTTATTTACTTTGTTGTTTAAAGACAAAATTTATTATCTTTTTGTAAGGGTGGGTTAGGGCTCTATAAATGCTAAAATCATAATTAAATCAAAGCATCAAATCATCCTTTAATAAATAAAAACACCTTTAAGGGTAAATGAGAGAAAAAACGCATACAAAATTTATGTGTTAAAAATATTCCATGGAAGGAGGTAAATGAAAAAAGTTCGAGATCTACAAAATAAGATTGTGATGGCAACGTCAGACAATAACATGAAATTAGTATACCAATTACAGAACCAACTAGTAAGTAGTATTGAAGGCAGAGATCTTGCAATTAGAAGAGTAGTAACAAGTTCAGGAGGGAAAACCCCTGGTATTGACAATAATATCTGAATTAAACCCGAATAACGATTTAAAGCAATTCATGAACTGGGAAAATAACAAAACCTAACGAGTATAAGAGCAAACCGCTAAAAAAAGTAATGATACCAAAGAGCAACTCAAAAGAGCTAAGACCTCTAGGATTTACTACTATACTAGCTAGAGCAGTGCAAGCTGTATATCACTTAGCTGTAGATCCTGCTGTAGAAGCTAGATCAGACCTGAACAGTTTTGGATTTATAAAAGGACGATCACAGCACGATGCTATCGCATATATACGTTGTAGGTTAGAAAAAATAACACCCCCTATGTGAATTCTTGAAACTTACATAGCAAATTGCTTTTTCAAAATAAGCCACGAATATCTAATGCAAGCAACTCCAATATGTCATAAACATGTACTGAAGAAATGGTTAAAATCTGGATTTGTTTTTGAAGGTAAATACTCTTACACAGATGAAGAAACTCCTCAAGAAGGAATAATATCCTCAACCCTATGTAACATAGCAATAAATGGTATCGAGCACACTGTAAACCAGCATTATCCACTAACAAACTGGTGGCAGGTGAAAGACCCAAAATATCAGTTTTCAGATATGCCGAGCACATGATTATTACAGGAAGCCGAGTAAAAATACTGCTAAATGTGAAAGAAATCGGAAAATAAGTTATTTCCAAAAAAGGGGTGGAACTGAAAGAAAATAAAACAAGAATCTGTCATATTAAAAAAAAAAAAGGGTGTTAACTTCCTAGGATGAAAGATATCCCGAAAGAAATATAATCCCTTCTTAAACAAAACATACCAACCAGACCACACTGTTGATAATTAACCCTGCAAATAAAGCAGTTAAATTTTAACTGGACAAAATCCGAAAGACAATTGCAGGAAACACTGAAATAGCTAAATTTATTTTGTTTAATAAAACAAGTGCTACGAGGAGAACCCAACTACTTAATAATATCATACCACTCTCAACAAACAAAAACTTTATCACAGTGGGACACTCTGTCTGGCAAAAATGATGCAATGGCTAGCGATAAAACATCCAAATCAACCGATAAACGATGCAGTATCTAAATACACCGTAAAAGGAAAAAATCCATCCAAACACAAATGAGTGTGAGGAATTGAAAAAAGCAATCATGGATGTAGAAAACCGACTGGTGCTTTTAAACTTATATGAAATTTGACATAAAACCCATACATTACTTAAACTAGACAAAAACTCATACCTTGAAGAACACAAGAAATACTATGATAAAAGGGCAGTGAAACAATTTGACGCTAAATTTAGAGAACTTATACTTAAAAAACATAACCATCTATGTCCAATATGCTATGCCTATGAAAGGAGGCACAACGAAAAAAAAACAAAAATTGAACTAAATCACATAAAGCCAGTTAAAGAGGGTGGTAAATACACTGTTTCAAACAGACAACCCTTACATCTACTATGCCACATTTGCATAACACTTGCAAAGAAAATGAAAAGCTAACAAAAAAATACATTGTAAAACGAGCCATGACCAGATAAAATGCGTGTATGTGTCACGATTGATTGATTGAGCCGTATGCGATGAAAAGTACCATTACAAGAACTAGAGGGAGTAACCCTGCAATGCCCTACCTATTAAAAAGAAATTAATTTTTACTCAAATATTTATACAATATAAAGTTGGTTAATCAATGATAAAATAATTTTTATAAATTTACCTAAACCTACACACTTATTATATTTCACACTAATAAGAAGCAATACAAACTGTAACGCATTATACACTAAACCTTTAATAACTTTTGTAAAATATACATTCAAATAAAACTTGTGTTAACACACCAAATATTTCATGTAACTTCTATTAATGACAAGTATTTAATAAAATATGTGTAAGGTTAAAATGGAATTAAATTATGGTTATCTGTTTAAATATTATCATTCTTTACATAAATTAAGAACACTGTCTATCATAGATAGGATCATTAAATGGATCTAATTTAAATATATAAGTATAAAAATACTATTCAATAATTTTTTATAGCTAATTAGTAATTATTCAAAATATTCCTTATTATTGTTACTTTACAATGTCTCAGCTTTATAAACTTATCCTAAATTTTAATTATTAACTATAATAGTACTAAAGTAAACACTTTGCTTCAATTGATATAAATTAACAATGTCTAAATAAATTGTATTGTTTTAAGTAAAGGTAGAACAATGTGCAATGTAATACATTATATTAATAATAGGTAAATAAACCTCTGAGTAAGTTAAATTAACTGTCAATTAAAAATTGATGTGTATACAAGTATATCAATACTTACAAACCTTAGTAAAAATCGGATTACATTTTAAAATAAAGTTATCAAATAGTTTATATAAACTGATATCATCAACTTATAGTGTATTAGGCATTATAATCTATAAACAATATTAAGCGTATAAAATCAATAATGTTAAATGTTTAAATATATTTTATTGTCTTAGCTTAAGATTTCAATAATGAAATTATTTCATAATATTATAATCAGAATTATATTCTATAAAGTGATATTGCAAACTTTCGATACTTTGTTAGATCAATTAACGATTAATTCTATTTATTCCAATAATTGAAATACTTTGTGTGTATATACAATAAAGAATATATAATATATATTATAGCAATTTAATAACTGTCTAATTCAGTAACTCTAAATAGTTTATTTTAAATAATTAATTTACAAGTTATTATATAACTGATAATAATTCAGAATATTTTATATAATAAAGATAAGTACTTATTACTTAAGTAATAGAACAGGATATAAAGTATATCAAATACTGTTAATAATTGATGGTAAACATATCTGTGCTTTTTAAATAAATAAAATAATAAAGTTTTTACTCATAAAGTTAAATAAACTCCTTTGAGTAAATTATACTACAAACATATCTAAAGAAAAGTATAAATACTAGTGTTATGTATTTCATTGTGGTAAACTGTGCAAATATTCTCAATAAACTTTAATTAGTTAATATATAAAAGTAAAAATTACTAAATATAAATAACATATTAGTTGAAGGTTCACTTATTTTAATAATATGGCATTTCTAATATAACTCAATACTTTATTAAAGTATAATAAATACACTAATACGAAACACACTCTAAACAAAGGTTATGCAATAATAATATATTTATTATGAAAAGATATAAACCATAATCCATATTAAAACATTATGTTATCGCCTAGATTGTGAAAATCATATAATTGCTAATAAGCTTGCATCTTTACGAAATGATTAATTATAATCCATTCAATTAATCCCTGTACTCAATTGCTAAGTTTGCCTTTAAAACATTGACTAAGTTAAAACTCATTTATAAAATAAAATACTACTAGTGAACGGTATACATCTTAAAATACATTGGATAAATCAGTATATTTTTAATATAAAAAAACTGTTAAGATAGGAAAAAGGTCTACAACTATTTAATAATAATCAATAATACTCATTAAATAATAATAAAATATAAAATATATAAATATACTTAATGTATCAATGGTATAATACCACCATATCTATTTATAAATATAATACTATAGCTTGCTTATCTGTACCTGCAATAAGATACTCATGACCATTAACTAATTGACCCTCGTAGATTGAATTCAAGTAGTGTAACTTTGATCCTAGAAATAAATTTCCTATTTGATTAAAAATCCTTAGTAACTTAAAACTCTAAAAGTTAAATAACTATAAGAATAAATAAATTAGCTTATCCGCAATCAAGAAATAGGAGTTACTTATTACATAAAGATTTATTAATTATTAATTTTATATAATAAATTTGGACCTTCTGCTGAATTAAAACTTTAAAACTAATTAAAAATTTAAATAAAAACTGTAACTTATTAAAGTAATACCGCAGATCCTGATTGATTTTTAGAATAAATTAGAAAATAAATTAAAGCTTAATAAATAAATTAAATGAAAGTATTTTGTGCTTGTTGGTACTATTGCTTCTGTTTGTTCTTGTGACTGTGCGTCTCCCTTTCTTAGAAAAAGTGTTTAATTTTAGCTAATTTTGGGAAGAAAAGAATACCAGAGATTCTAAAAGTGTATTAAATAAATTAATATGTTAGACACTATCATTAACAGAAATTTTTAAAAAAAGTATTTAAATTTTAGCTCTTTGGCAAGGGATGGGGACTGAAGT
>Ga0153925_1000108_pt1 | contig 18139 bp, 22 predicted proteins | sample TSNJ009MetaG_FD_104684 | JGI IMG/M metagenome (GOLD analysis project Ga0153925, IMG submission 104684) | Attine ant fungus gardens microbial communities from New Jersey, USA - TSNJ009 MetaG | ecosystem: Host-associated > Fungi > Mycelium > Unclassified | place: USA: New Jersey, Wharton State...
ATATAAATAGGGTGGGGACTCAGTAAGTCAAATCACATGACAAGGTCAGGTGATCATAGAACATTCTGGAAAGAACATGTGATCATGGGACTCTAGGGTACAGCCACTGTAGTAGTAGTATAAATAGAGCAGCAATCCAGTGAAGAACTCCATTGAGTTCTTCTTGAACATCTACCTAGGGTGATCACTAAGGACATTCACTGTCCATTGATAATACTATAGCTTCTGGGACCCTTATCTAGCTTTTGGGTGTAACCTCCAGCCCTCAGTCTAATGTTACCCTTATAACATATATGTTCTACCCTTCCTCAGTATAAAATCTTCCTTGAGATTTATCACATGATCCCAGGGCTTGTTAAGCCTATACTATGAGGGGACACCATAGGATTGTGCTTAGTGAGTATGTAAGAACTTAAATAGCGATACCTTAGAACTACTCCTAGTCTGAGTTGACAAGGAGAACTCGATAGAGTCCTTATTCAATTGCTATACACTACTTATATATATTCTATGTTTACTTCTATTTATAAAGTCCTATGTATTTCCTTTGAGTCATTCCCTCTCATGTGTCTATTGATTTCCTAATTAAATAAAAGGAAAAGGAAAGAAATATAAATAATGACTTTAGTTGTTTGGCTAAGTTATGACAGAGTATTGATGGATCTATTCTTATCTAGAGTCTAGATCTCTTAGCATATATCCACTCTCCTCTGTTTCTCTTTGGTCTGGTTTGTACTTGGTCAATAGTCTATAACTATATTAGGAATGTTTGGTATTGTTGTATTAGTGCTCATGTAATTGTGCACAGACTGCCTCCAGTAGTATATATAGAAGTCTATATTAGTAAATCTACCCTTATATCACAAATGGCCACTTACTGATTTGTGATTGGTTGATCTGATAATCAAAGTATTCAAAAAAGCAAAGTTAGACAAGTAGCAAAAGATATTGTTAAGTCTGAGGTCTATTCTCAGATATATAGTCCTTAAATACATAATTGTGGTGGTCTGTACACCAGAACTGTTATAACACAGCCAAAATGACTAAGTCATTATTTATATTTCTTTTCTTTTCTTTTCCATTTAATTAAATAATCAGTGGACATGTGAGAAGAAATGACTCAGAGAAGATATATAGGACTTTATAAATAGAAGTAAATACAGAATGTGTATAAGTAGTGTACAGTAATTGAATGAGAACTCTATTAAGTTCTTCTTGTTAACTCAGACTTAGAGGGTGATTAAGTTGTCTCAGGCTAAGTCACTAAACTAGAACTTGATTTCACATCTAGAGCACTGTCTGTCTTGGACCTTGTTCATCGTAACTCTCATAACTTTTTTGACCCTCAACTGGTGGTCATCATGATCACTAGTCACCTCCATATATAGCCAGGCCCTTGGTTTAAGGGGATTTGATAGTCAGTTAGGGACTATCAGTGGAAGTACAGTACCAAGCTCAGGTATTGTGTCTGAGACCTGACCTTACAATTGAGTGGTGCTCAGTAGCTTACTTGTACTCTTTTTACTCTATAAATCTTGTGCTGAAGTCCTATTGTGGGCTGTATATGCAGAGAAGTAACACTGCATCCTTAGGAAAGCATTTAGGTTAGAGATCCTCTCCTTGGGGTGATAGTATAACCATAGTATTAGGGCAGTAGCAAGTAGGGCAGTAGAACTCTGGCTGGGTGAAGATCTTATACCCCAGTAGACATAGTATAATTAGTGAGATTAGACTTTCATTTAACTTTTCTAGAGATACATCATAATGTCTCTGGAACAATACAACTCTCTTATGAGCAGCATGCTCAATCAACAGTGTGCCCTCACTAAACTAAGGGCAGAGATAGGAGGAAGGAAAGGAAGAATGTGTTGGGAATGTAGAAAGTTTGGGCACCTGGTCTGTAACTGCAGAAATAAGAAGGAGGAAGCAAAGGGAAAACTGGTTCTCCAGAATAGATTTGAGGTAATAGTGAGTAGGGTGATATAGTGTGGAGTGAAAGAAGAAGTGAAAGTGAGGAAACAGAAAACAGTAGAGGGAGGAATACAATGTCTTAGATGTTGGAGAGTAGGATACTACAAGTGGAAGTACCCAAATATTAAAGTTGAGAAGGAAAAGAGAAGAAGTAAGAAAACAGCATGTGCAGTTAGTCCACAAAAGGCACAGCAAGAGAAGAGGCCAGTGCACTCCTTATGGAGAAAGGCACAGGGATATTGTGGTAAGAAGGGTATGCCCCCAAGAGGTGCAGCTCTAGAAGAATAAGGATGGAAGACAAGATGGGAAGTGGTAACATTTGTGGAGTGTGGAGGGTATAAGTACAAAGGCACCAAAATGCAAGAGAACCAGGGATAGGGTTTTGTCTCTGGAGAACAGTTGAAGAATATTTGGTATAGCCAATGTCTTGAAGCATAGAGGTAGAGAGAAAATTTGGCAAAAGAAAGAGGAGCAGTTAAAGTAAAGTGTACTTGATATAGATAAAGAGATGTGGTAGCAGGGATGTCAAAAGAGGATGGAGAGAGAATTCTGTGCCCAGAATATAGGACAGAAAAGAAGCAGCCATAGTGGAATTGGAGAGTAGCAGCACGTCCTAAACAGAGAGAAGCGCAGTAGGGTGGTATACAGATGGGAGTTCCAAAAAGCACAGTAAAAGAGAATGACAAGCAAAGAGACATCAGGAGAACATTCAAAATGCTAAGAAAAGTATAGTTAAATATAGGAGTAGAGAAGGTAGATATGCATAAAGACATAACAGTGAAAGCACTCTTGGATAGTAGTGCAACAGAGATGTTCATGGATAGGAAGATGGCAGAAAAACATGGATTGAGGCTGCAGAAGCTAGAAAGACCAGTAACAGTCAGAAATGTGGATGGGACAAATAACAGTAGAGGGGCTATTACATACCAAGTGGAAGTGAACGTGTATTACAAAAGCCATATAGAAAGGATGAGAATGGACATGTGTGATTTGGAAAGAACAGATATTATATTGGGGATACTGTGGTTGCAGGCACACAACCCAGAAATTAATTGGAAAACAGGAGAAGTCAAGATAACCAGATGCCTACCATTATGTGGAAGAAATACAAAATTGGAAGAATAGTAGAAAGTGAAGAAAGGAAAAAGAGTAGTGATGCTAGAAGAGGAAAAGATAGTGAGATGAGCAATAGATGATAAGAAAAATTGGGAAAGAGAGGAGGAAGTTGAAGTAGACTATAGGAAGATCGAAGAGATGGTTCCAAGAAAATTCCTAAAGTGGAGGAAAGTGTTTAGAAAGGTAGAATCAGAAAGGATGCCAATAAGGAAAATTTGGGATCATACTATAGATCTCAAGGAGATGTTTGAACTACAAAAGGGAAGAATTTATCCTTTATCCAAAGACAAAAGGGAAGAAGTTTAGAACTTTGTAAATGACCAACTGAGAAAGGGGTACATTAGACCATCAAAATCCCCTCAGACATCACCAGTATTCTTTGTAGGCAAGAAGGATAGGAGTAAGAGGATGGTGATGGACTACCATAGTCTAAATGATCAAACAGTGAAGAACAACTACTCACTGCTGTTGATTATGGATTTAATAGATAATATAGAGAGTAAAAGAGTATTCACTAAAATGGACTTGTAGTGGAGGTTCAACAATATAAGGATAAAAGAGGGAGATAAGTAGAAGAGAACATTCACAACATATGTGGGGTCCTTTAAACCAATGGTTATGTTCTTTGGGATGACAAATTCACCAGCTACATTCCAGGCAATGATAAATAAAATCTTGAGAGATATGATCAATGAAGAGAAAGTAGCAGCCTTTGTAGACAATGTGTTAGTAAGAACAGAGACAGAGAAAGGACACAATGAAATAGTAGAAGAGGTGTTGAAAAAGCTAGAAGAGAATAACTTATATGTCAAACCAGAGAAGTGTATGTAGAAAGTGAGGAAGATCAGATTCCTAGAGGTTGTTATAGGACCCAATAGAATAGAAATAGAAAAGGAAAAGGTGAATGGAGTGCTAAGTTGGCCAGAGCCAAAGAATATAAAAGATGTTAGAAAATTTTTGGGTCTCACAAACTACTATAGGAGGTTTATCAAAGATTTTGCTTGGGTAGCAAGGCCAATGAACATGCTGACTAGAAAGGATATAAAGTAGCAATGGGAAAGAGAGCAACAGCAGGCATCTGATGAACTTAAAAGAATCTTTACAACCAGACCAGTACTAGCAGTATAGTGACTTAGCCTGAGATGACTTAATTACCCTCCTAGTCTGAGTTGACAAGGAGAACTCAATAGAGTTCCCATTCATTTGCTGTATACTACTTATACACATTCTGTATTTATTTCTATTTATAAAGTTCCATGTATCTCTTTTGAGTTATTCCCTCTCACATGTTTGCTTGATTTCCTAATTAAATAAAAGAAAGAGAAAAGAATATTAAATAATGACTTAGCTGTTTTGTCAAGTCATGACATCAATGGTATTCCACCCTCAGATAGATGGATAAATAGAGAGTGTTAACCAGGAGTTGGAATAGTACTTAAGGATGTTCATTGACTATAGGCAAGAACAGTGGCCAGACTAGTTAGGAACAGTAGAGTTTGCATACAACAACAAAGTACACTCAAGTACAAAAATATCACACTTTAAAGCAAACTATAAGCAAGATCCTAGGATGGGGTTTGAAGTGAGAAGGAAGGGGAAATACAAAGGGACAGAGAAATTCATGACAAAAATGAAGGAGATTCAAGAGGAGGCAAAAGCAGTGCTAGAGAAGGTGCAAGAAGAGATGAAAAGATATATAGATAGGAAAAGAGCAGAGGTTGACGAGTACAGAGTAGGGGACTTGGTGATGCTTAGCACCAAGGATTTGAAATACCAAATGGTCAGTAGAAGAATGGAGAAATTGACAAAGAGATTTGTAGGGCCTTACAAGATAAAAAAAGTTATATTATTGAATGCAGTAGAATTAGAACTACCTAGTATAGTAAAAATACATCCAGTAGTTAATGTCAGTAGAGTACAAAAATATGTAGGGCAAGTAGAGGGACAGAGAAAGAAGTAACCAGCTCCAGTTGTAATTGAGGGAGAAGAGGAATGGGAAGTCAAGAGAATTCTGAACAAGCAATGAATAAGGGAGAAGAATAAATACTTGGTATGGTGGAAAGGGTTTACAGCTGAATCTGATACTTGGGAAGGAAAGGAAAATTTGGAGAATGCAAAGGAAGCAGTTGAAGAATTTGAGAAAGAATACTGGTGAGATATAGAAGATGTCAGAAGACAGGAAAGAGAAGAAGAAACATTTAGGAGAGGTGAACTGCCAGGGCAATTTATGGCAAGAAAGCTATTTGGTTGGTCAGACAAAAAATACAACAAGGAATACTGGGCAAGGTTAGAAAGAAATTGGAGATGATGGAAAGAAGGAAGAACAAAGGGATGAAGAACAATAGAAACAATAAAAGAAGAGGAAGAAGAAGTTGAGCAAGAAAATTTGGGACTCAGAAAGTGGACAGAAGAAGATAATGGTGAAATGGGAAACATCTGTGATCTCTACTATGAGTTGTAAAAATCCTTGGGACAAGGAACCTTGAGAGAGAGGTGGTGTCATAACATAGCCAAAACAGCTAAGTCATTATTTATATTTCTTTTCTTTTCTTTTCCATTTAATTAAATAATCAGTGAACATGTGAGAAGGAATGACTCAAAGGAGATGTGTGGGACTTTAGAAATAGAAGTAAATACAGAATATATATAAGTAATATACAACAATTAAATGAGAACTCTATTGAGTTCTCCTTGTCAACTCAGACTTGGAGGGTGATTAAGTCATCTCAGGCTAAGTCACTACAAGGACAGCCTACCACATAATCACTACCTATTGTTCTATATATAGAAGTGCTATTGCTCTTGAGATCGAGATAACCTAACTGTCTTAGAGTAGTTCTTTGTTCTATTCAAGGACAGATGATAATCTATAGATAATAGATTAGTGTCATATGCAAACATTGAGGACCTTGTATCTTCATGGGATCTTATTGCCTTGGGGTCTATTCATGGCCAAAAGAAGTACATTAAAGAGAGCTTCATGGTGGTTATTGAAGCAAATGATTATGTTAAGCAGTTACCAAGATATCAGCAATTTAGTATCTGGTAACTTGGTGATTGCTGACTGATCTACTGATAACTCAGTGAATACTGATTGCCTTGAGACATTTTTGGTACTGTTTAAAAGGGCTTCTTAAGGGCTTTTGGTGGCTATTTAGATCATCAAAATCAGTCAAGTATTCCTGGAGTTATGGTTCAAATGAAGTTTATGACATAGAGAATGTAAGAGACCTAGTAGAAAGGTTTGAAGAAGAGTATGGAGAGGAGTCAAGATAGGCAAGAAAAGAAGACCATAGAGAGTTTCATAAAGAAGAATTACCAGAGAGGTATACAGCAAAGATATTATATGGATAGGACAATAAGAGGTTTGATTAGAAATATTGGGGATGATTGGAAAGAAATTAGAGATGTTGGAAAGGAATATAGAGGAGAAGAACATTGGAAATGATTCAGGAAGAAGGAGATAAACAAGAAATAGAGAGACCAAGGATAGAAGAGTAGAATAAAGAAGATAAAATAGGCAACCTACAAGATCCATACAATAAATTGTAAAGTTCTCAGGACAAGGACCTTTAAGAGAGGGATACTGTCATGAGCATTGTATGACTCAAGTCGAGTTGACTCAGCATCTAAGTCTTTGAGGGTTATAAAGAGAATTCAATGGGGTTCTTGATTAATTGAGCTACCTACTTATACAAGTACACTATTTGCCCTCATTTATACTAATAGTATTCTACAACCAGCCAAGAGGCTGCCGGTTCAATTCCCTTGTTTGTCATTCTATAAATAGATGTTCTTTGGTCATAGTTGAGGTGACTTATAACAATGAGTTGCTTTGACTATAACCAAAGATATGTATTTATAGAATGATGGACAAGGGAATTGAACTGGTAGCCTCTTGTAGTGACTTAGCCTGAGATGACTTAATTACACTCCAAGTCCAAGTTGACAAGAAGAACTCAATAGAGTTTCCATTTGATTCTGTACACTACTTATACAACTACTACATGGTCTGTGCACTACTTTTCCACACTTATCATGTGACATTGTCATGTGACATGATATTGTGACATCCTGATATGTGACTGTAACATGCAACATTGTCATGTGACACTTTTCTGCACTTCTTCCTTATATAGTAAGTCCAAATAAGAAAAGAAAAGAAAAGAAAAAGAAAGTAAAATAAAATAATGACTTAGCTGTTTTGCCAAGTTATGACACCTCATGGCTGGTTGTAGAATACCATCAATGTAAACAAAGGTATCACAAACTTCATTCAGACTATAACTCTAGGAATACTTAACTAATTTCAACAATCTAAATGACCACCAAAAGCCCTTAAGAAGACCTTTCAAATGGTACCAAAAACATCTCAAAGCAATTAGTATTCACTGAGTTATCAGCAGATCAGTCAGTGATCACCAAGTTACTAGACACTAAATTGCTAATATCTCAGGAACTGCTTAACATAATTGTTTGCTTTAATAACCATTGTAAAGCTCTCTTAAATGCACTTCTTTCGGTCATAAATATATTCCAAGGCAATAAGATCCCATGGAGATACAAGATCCTCAATGTTTGCATATAATACTGATCTTTATCCATAGATTATCATCTGTCCTTGAATAGAACAAAGGACTGCCCTAAGGCAGTTAGGTTATCTCTATTTCAAGAGCAATAGCACTCCTATATATAGAACAATAGGTAGTGATCATATAGTAGACTATCCTGGTACATGGACCACTACAATCATGTATTTTTTTAAGGACTGTATATCTGAGAATAAACCTTAGACTTAACATCTTTTGCTACTGTCTAAACTTTGTTTTTTTGAGCCTTTTGATTATTAAATCATCAACTCATAAATCAGTAAGTGACTATTTGTGATAAAGGGCAAATAGTGTACTTGTATAAGTAACTGGCACAATTAAGCAAGAACCCCATTGAGTTCTCTTTGTAACCCTCAAAGATTTAGCTGCTAAGTCAACTCGACTTCAGTTGCACAACAGTAATATCTTATAGTCTTTGGTGACTTTGTCTGAGAAGAGTGCAGCTTTGACCTTCCTTAGGATTACTTTGTCATTTATTGGTATCTCATGAGTAACCTCTAGTGCATTGATAGCAAAGAACTCAGGTTTTAGCAACACCTGGTTTGTATTGTCAAGATCTGTCCCTATCTCATGGTCTGCTCATCTGGACAAGAGGTCTTCTACCTGTATTGTCTTTCCTGGTTTATAATAGAGTACAAAGTCAAAATAAGTCATAAAAAGTGCCCATCTTGCTTGCCTTCTAGTCAACTTTTGAGCTGTCCTAAAAAATATAAGGTTCTGATGATCTGACCAGATCTCAACTTTATATGAATGTTCTTCCAAATAGTATCTGTATTTCTCTAGTCCCCAAATTACCACAAGTAGTTCCTTTTATGGACATATAATGACTTGGAGAAGAAAGCTACTGGATGCCATAGATTGGTTTGCATGTCTTTCTGAGATAAGACAGCTCCTGTTGTGAAGTCACTGGTATTGGTAGATAACTTAAAGAGATCTTTGTCATTTGGTATTCTTAGAACTGGAGCCATGGTAAAGGCCTTTTTCAGTATCTCAAAAGCATTTTGTTGCTCTATACCCAAAGTCCAGGTATATAGCGACTTAGTCTGAGATGACTTAACTGCACTTCTAGTCTGAGTTAACAAGGAGAACTTGATGGAGTTCTTATTCAATTCTGTACACTACTTATACATTTACTACATGGTCTGTGCACTACTTTCCCATGCTCATCATGTGATGTCACCTGACTTTGTGACACATTATCTATGACATGTCATATGATACTTTCCTGCACTTCTTCTTGTGTAGTAAGTTCAAATAAGAAAAGAAAAGAAAAGAAAAATAAAATAATGACTTAGCTGTTTTGCCAAGTTATGGCAAGATACTATTCTTCTTGGTCAAGTCAGAAAGTAGCTTTGACATCTTGGCAAAGTTCTCAATAAACCAGTAATAGAAATTCACAAAGCCTAAGAATGCTTGTACTTGCTTGACTTTAGTCAGTACTGGCTACTTTAGAGCTCCTGAAAGTTTCTCCCCATCTATCTGTACTTTATTCTCTGAAATAATTACACCTAAATACTTGATACTACTTTGCTCAAAGAAACACTTTTCTGCTTTAGCGTAAAGGTCATTAAATTGGAGCCTTTTCAGCACTTTCTTGACCAATCACCTGTGTTTCTTCAAACATGTCCCAAATATTAGAATATCATCTAAATATACTATTACTAGTTGTATGTGAATCAAGTCTCCCAATATGTTATTCATTATACTTTGGAAGGTTACTGGTGTATTGGAAAAACCAAAATATATGACAGTTGCCTCAAAAAGACTTTGTCTTGTAATAAATGCTGTTTTCCATTCATCTTCTTCTTTGATATGAACATTGTTGTATCCCCACCTCAAGTTGATTTTGGTAAAGATTGAGGCTTTGCTGAGTGATTCAATCAAGTCAGCTATTCTAGGAATTGGATAGCAATTTTTGATAGTAATTCCATTGAGAGCTCTACAGTCTATAACAGGTCATAAGCTTCTATTGTGCTTCTTTACAAAAAAGAATGGAGCTGCTATTAGGCTAGTAGATGGTCAGATATACTTTTTTCTGAGTTTCTCATTGATCCATGTGTCAAGAGAGTTTCTTTTTACTAGAGAGAGCAGATAGACCTTGTGTCATGACATAGCCAAAATAGCTAAGTCATTATTTAGATTTCTTTTCTTTTCTTTTTCATTTAATTAAATAATCAGTGGATGCATAAGAGAGAATGACTTAAAAGAGATGCATAGGACTTTATAAATAGAAGTAAATACAGAATGTGTATAAGTAGTGTATAGTAAGCTAATGGGAACTCTATCAAGTTCTCCTTGTCAACTCAGACTAGAAGTAATTCTAAGACATCTTAGTCTAAGTTCTTATACCTTGGCTAGTTTGGGAAGTGTTGCACCTTCCACAAAGTCAATTGCATAGCCATATGGTTTCTGTATTGGCATTCTCTCTGATTTATTCTTTGAAAACACATTCCTATACTTATGTAGCCACTTGTTATGAGAGCCCCAAGAAGGAAATGGTCTCCCATGTATTTAAACACTTAATCCAAAATCTCAAATCATACAATGAGGTCAAGGTATAAATAGCATGGGAACTTAGGAAACCAAATCACGTGACAAGGTCAAGTGACCATAGAACATTCTAGAAGATCATATGACCATGGACTAGTAGTAGTACAGCTACTGTAAAATAGTATAAATAGTAGTCTAATCCAAGAAAGAACTCCATCAAGTTCTTCTTGAACATCCATCTAGGATGATTGCTAAGGACATTCACTATTTATCAATAATACCACTCTAGCACATGAGCCTTCCAGGTCTTTGTGTCTTTGCAATCTTGTCAGTGACTGACTCAGAAACCTTAAGCTAGAGTTCAACTCAAGGCAGTTCTTTAGGGTTAGAAGAGAACTTAATGGAGTTCTTGCTCAACTGCAGTCTACTATATATACAAGTACACTATTTGTCCTTGTTTAAACTACAAGCTGTCCATCAGCTAACAGTTTGATTCTAGTTCATGTCTGTTCTATTTATAGCTTCTTGTCATAGTCAAGGTAGCTCATGACAGTACCTCTCTCTTAAAGGTCCTTGTCCTGAGGACTTTATAGTTCATTGTATGGGTTTCATAAATTGCCCATTTCATCTTCATTCTATTCTTCTATTCTACCTCCTTCAAATTCTTGCTTGTTTCCTTCTTCCTCTTCTTCATCTTTTTCTTGGATCATTTCCAAAGTTTTTTGTTCTCTTGTCTTTCCTTTCTTCCATTGTTTTCAATTTCTTTCAATTCTTCCCCAGTATTTCCTATCAAACCTCCTGTTATTCCATCCATATAATATCTTTGCTGTGTATCTTTCTTGCAGTTCTCTTGTTAGTGTGGAGTCATGAGGACTTAGAGCTCAACCAAGGTGGTTGTTCAGGAAGAACTCAATAGAGTTCCTCATTGGATTCTACTAGGTACTTATACAAATATTAGATGGTCTGTACACCTGTCTCCTGCAATCACATGATCCTTACTAAGAACTATACATATATTACATAATCCTTCCCACACTATTTATATCTTTCCCACATTATATTCTTGGATGTTGATGAAAGCACAAGAAATAGTTTTCTTCTTGGGAGTTGTTTCATAACATCTCTTTTGTAGTTTTTCCTGCTATTTCTTTTCTTTATTTGCCTAATACCTTCTCTATATTCTTCTTTAAATTTATTCACTAAATCTTGTGCATTCCCCAAGTTTTCTCTTGGCTCCCAAGTATCTTCCTCTGTTATATACCCTTTCTATTGCACTACATATCTGTCTTTTCCTCTAAGCTTTCTCTTGTTCAATATCTTCTTTACCTCATACTCTTCTTCCCTATCAATTATCACTGGTGATGGCTGTTCTTTTCTCTGGCCCTCTGCTTGATCTTTGTACCTACATACTCTACTAACATTGACTACCAGATGTATCTTTACTGTACTCAGCAAATCTAGTTCTATTGTATTTGTTGAAATTATTTTCTTTACTTGATAAGGTTTGACAAATCTCTCCATCAGTTTTTCTGATCTCCTTTCTTGCATTTGGTACTTCAAATCTTTTGTGCTTAAAAGCACCTAGTCTTCTACTTGATATTCTTCTGCCTCACTTCTTTTTCTATCCACATACTTTCTTATCTCCTCCTGACTCTTTCTCAATACTGCTTTTGCCTCTTTATGAACTTCCTTTATTCTTGTCACAAATTCTTCTACTTTTTCAAACTTCCCCTTCTTTCTTATTTCAAATCCCATGTACAGGTCTTGTCCAATATTTGTCTTGAATAGTGATACTTTTGTACTAGTCTATACTTTATTATCATATGCAAACTCTACCATCACTAACCAGTCAGGCCATTGTTTCCACCTGTGGTCAATAAACATCCTCAGGTATTGTTCTAACTTCTGATTCATCCTTTCTGTCTATCTATCTGTTTGTGGGTGATAGGCTGTCAACAACTTTGTATCAATTCCCATTATTGAATTCAACTCCTTTATTATCCCTGCTATGGACTGTGCTCTTCTATCCATAATGATACTTTCTGGCAAGCCATACAGCTTCTAGATGTTATCCTAGAACAATTTTGCTACTTCTTCTGCTGAAGTCTTTTCTGTAGTTAGCACAAAGTGTGTCATTTTTGTCATCCTATCACATACTACTAGAATGCTGTCATAATCCTGTGCTAGTGGTAATTTTGTAATAAAATCTGCTGTAATATGACTTCAAGGCTTTTCTAGTACTGCATTAGGCATGAGCTTTCCTATAGGTACCTCTGTATGGTTTTTATTCCTTTGGCATGTATCATATCCTTCTACATACTTCTTGACTTCCTTAGTGACCCCAGGCCACCAAAAGTTCCTTATCACCAACTCTGTTGTCTTCCACTGTTCTTTATGTTCTCCTACTAGTATATCATGGTGTAGTTGGATTACCTCTACCCTTAATTTCTTATCTCTTGGGACATATATCTTTCTATTCTTCAACATTAATCTATTCTCTTCTCACTACTCCTCATCTCTTAACATTTTAACACCTGTTCATTTCATTTCTTCTATGGCTTTTACTACCTCATCATCTTTTGTCTCTGATTTTCTAATCTTTTTCAACAGGTCTACCCCTTTGATTACCACTTCTGTTACCTGTGTTGCTTTAACCTCCAGCCATTCCTTTTTCACCAATACTCTATCTTCATTATCTCTCTCTATTTCTACTTGCCAGTCTGGATGCTTGCTAAGGCTGTCAGCTCTTCCTATACTGCTTTCTGGTACATGTTTTAGCATAAAATCAAATCTAGACAGGTACAATACCCATCTTACTTGTCTTCAATTCAACTTTTGACTGCTCATGAAATACTTGAGATTTTTATGATTACTCTAGATTTCAAATTTTGTTTGTATGCCTTCTAGCAGATGCCTCCACTCCTCTAGAAATCAAATTATTGCCAGCATCTCTCTATCATAAATTTTGTAATTTCTTTCTGCTTCATTCAATGATTTTGAAATAAAGACTACTGGCCTTCACTTATCATCTTCACACCTCATTGAGAGTATACCCCCTGTTGTGTATTCTGATGTATCTACCTCCACTTTCATCTCTTTATCTAAGTTAGGTACTACTAATACCAGTCGTGTTGTAAACACCTTTAATTTCTTGAATACCTTCTTTTGCTCTTCTCCCCAATTCTACTTCTCATCCTTTCTGACCAGTTTATGTAGTGGTTTAGCTATTCTGGCAAAATCTTTCACAAATCACCTTTATGTTACCAAGGAACAGTGAATGTTCTTAGTGGTCACCCTAGATGGATGTTCAGGAAGAACTTGATGGAGTTCTTCGTTGGATTGCAGCCCTACTTATACTACTACTACAGTGGCTATACCCTACAATCCCATGGTCATATGTCTCTTCCAGAATGTTCTATGGTCACCTGACCTTATCATGTGACTTGGCTTACTAATCCCCTTATTATGCCTTTTTACTCTGTTGTGTACTTGGAGATTTTAGATTGGATGTTCGAATGTTGTGGAAATCTTTTCCTACTCGAGGTTCTCACAACAGTTGGGCATTAGCTTTCCTGCTGGTGCCTTGCTTTGGTTCTTGTACCTTTGACAAGTATTGTATCCATCCATATATCTTCCCACCTCTTTTATTATTCCTGGTCACCAGTAATTCCTGCCAATCAACTCCGTTGTTTTCTATCTCTCTCTGTGCCCTCCTACCAGGGTGTCATGGTGTAATTGTATTATTTCCCTTCTGAGGTCCTCTTCTAGCACATATATCCTTCCTTCCTTCATTACTATTCCATCTTCTACTTCCCATTCTTTGTCTCTCAGTGTCTTGATTCCTGCCTTTTTCAGCTCCTCTACTGCTTTTACAACTTTCTCATCCCCTTCCTGCACCTTTCTGATTCTTTCTTTTAGGTTTTCCTCCTCTATTATTGTTTCTGCTTTCCTAATCCACTCCAGCTTCACTAGTTTCTGATTCTCATTATCTCTTTCCACTCCATCCTGCCAGTCTGGCCTTCTGTTTAATCCATCCACCTTCCCCATGCTCTTTCTTGGAATGTGCTTCAACATGAAACTAAACTGTGATAGGTATAGGGCCCATCTTGCTTGTCTTCAGTTTAATTTCTGACTCACCATAAAATACTGGAGGTTTTTGTGATCTGTCCAGATTTCAAATTTGAGTTTTGCTCCTTCCAAATAATGCCTCCATGCTTTTAGGCATCTTATTACTGCCAACATCTCTTTATCGTAAATTTCATAATTCCGCTCAGTAGTGTTTAGCGATTTAGAGATAAAAGCTACCAGCCTCTATTTGCCATCTTCACACTTCGTCAACAACACCCCCCCTGTCGCATAATCTAAGGCATCTGCTTCCACTCTCATCTCCCTATCAATGTCTGGGATGGCCAGAACAGGTTCCATGGTGAATACTGCCTTGAGTTCCTCAAACACTTCCTCCTGTTCCTTTTCCCACTACCACTTTTGTTCCTTCCTGACTAGCACATGTAGGGGTGCTGCTATCCTAGAAAAGTTCTTTATAAACCTCCTGTAGTAATTGGCAAGGCCTAGAAACTTTTGTACTTCCTTGACATTCCTAGGTGCTGGCTAGTTCAGGACTCCCTCCACCTTTTCCTTCTGCATTTCTACTCCTTTTGGGCTGATTACTACTCCCAGGAATTCTACTTCCCTTACTTTCCATTTGCATTTCTCTGGCTTTATGAACAGATTGTTTTCTTCCAGTCTTCTCAGTACTTCCTCTATCAACTTATCATGTCCTTCCTCTATATCCGTGGCTACTAAAATGTCATCAATGAAAGTTACCATGTCCCCTTGGTTTATGAGGTCTCTGAACAGGTCATTCATCATTGCTTAGAAGGTAGCTAGGGAGTTTGTCAACCCAAAATACATGACAGTGGGTTTGTATGCTCTGATATGTATTGTGAATGCTCCCTTCCATTTGTCTCCCTCCTTTATCCTGACATTATTGTATCCCCATCTCAAGTCTAATTTCATAAACACCTTCCTCTTTCCTACTCCGTCTAATATATCTGCAATGAGGGGTAGAGGGTATCTATTCTTTATCATCTACTGGTTTAAGTGTCAATAATCCTGCACCATCCTCCATGTGCCATCCTTTTTTGCCACAAAGTGTACTGGTGATGTTTGGGGTGATTTGAAGGGTCGGATGTATCCTTTCCTCAATTGGTCTTCTATGAATTTCTGTACTTCCTCTCTTTCTTCTCTTGATAGTGAGTATACCTTCCCCTTTCTTGGCATAAACCCTTCTTTTAGCTCTATGGCATGGTCCCAGGTTTTTTGCACTAGCATTCTTTCCGACTTCTTTTTTCCAAATACTTTCTTCCACTTCCAGAATCTCCTAGGTACCAGTTCTCTTAATACTTCCTTGTCCTTGTTCTTTTCTGTCTTCCTCACTTTTTTCTCCTTTCCTTCTTGCTTTCTTTTTCCACATATAGGTGGGCAATGTGTCATCTTCACCTCTCCCTTTTCCCAATCTATTTCTGGATTGTGGGCTGCTAGCCACAGCATTCCCAGTATCAACTCTGTCTTTCCCAAGTTGTACACATTCATTCTCACTCTTTCCACATGTCCCTTGAAGAACATATTGCACTTAACCTGGTGCATTATAGCTCCTCCTGCATTCACTGTTCCATCCATGTTCCTAACTAAGAGGGGTTTTTTTAGCTTCTCCATCTTAAACCCCTTTTCTTTTGCAAAGGTTGTGTCCATGAACAGACCTGTCGCACCGCTATCCAACAGTGCCTTCACTGCTACTCCTTCATGACTCTCCAGCTTCTCTAACCCTACTTTCAGCCAGACTTCCCTCAATGGCCATAGTGTGTGCCGTATATCTCTTACTCTCTTAGTTATATTGGTAGACATCAATTTATTGCCCAGTTTTTCCAGGCGCAATACACTGTACATATTATTGGAGGCCAGCCAAGAGCTCACTGTCCTCCATTTTCTTTTGCTGACTCCTGCGGTGTTTCTACTATCCTTCCTCTATGTCTTTCCCAGCAATTTTTGGCCATATGGCCCCATTTTTCACACATGTAGCATATCCTATCTCCTTCCCTTCCTCTATCCACATCCATTGCATTTGGGTCTCTCCTTGGACCCATTTGAGCTCTCCCTCTATTAGTCGTGTTCCTACCACCTCCTCCTCTGTATCCCCCTCCCGTTCTCCACATTATTTGTCCCCCTCTTCCTCCATATGATCCTCCTCCTCTTGGCTGTGCATTTTCCCCTGGGCATACCGCATTTCTTCCCAGTACTCTTTCTTCTGCCCTGCTTTGTCTTTAATTCCTGTCCAATCTTACTGCCCTTTCCTGCCACTCCCCAATGGTGATAGGTGGCTCCTCTGCTTCAGCCAACTTTCTTCTGATGGCCCTATTTAATCCTCTTTTGAATTCTTCGATGAGGGGTCTTCCCTCATAGCCACTCCCCCTGGCAACCTTTTTAAACTCCTGTACATACTCATTGCAGGTCCTTCCCCCCTGCTTGATTGTTCTTAGCTGCTCTATCTTTCTTTCCTCCTCTGATGTTTCTCCAAAGTCATTCCTTATCTTTGCAAACAACTGCTCTGCTGACTCCACCTCTGATTCTCCTTTTGCTAACTTGTTCAACAGGTTATCTTTTCATGCCTCTGCTATTCCTCCTTGCATGTATGATAATACCCAGGCCACCTGGGTTGCCCCCACCTCCTCTGTCATCTTCATTCTGATGTATAGTCGAGCCGCACTTACAAACACACTTACTTCCTCCATCTTTCCACTAAAGACTTGAGGCCTTGCGACCTCTACTCTGCTCCCTTGTTGCTGGAGGAGCATGGTGTTAACCTGCTGCTGTAGGGTGGCGATTATAGTGAGGAGTTGTTCCTCTCTGGTTTGGCAGGGAGCGGATACTAAAGGGGTTTTCCCCTGTTGTTGTCAGGACATATTGTATAGTGGTGGTAGTGGTAATGGTGATGGTGATGGTAACAACTCGTACTCCAATGATTCTTGATCCAGGGTTGCTAACTGAGGCCTATATCCAACAGGGTATGCAATCTTCACCTGTCTGGATTCCTACCACCTTATTAACTACTGCCCTAATCAAATTTGGTATATGATTGCCTCTAAGGAGAGGACCCCTATACTAAGTGGCTTCCTAAGAAATAACCACCAATTTCCTGTGTATACCATTCACAATAGAACATAGCACAGAGTTTATATGGAGAAAGAAGTAAAGAGCAACATCCAATTGTAAGGTCAGGACTCGAGCAGGATACCTGGACTTGGTATCTTGTCTCCTCCCTCAGTCCCTAACTGACTGAGAAGTCCCCTTTACAGCTAGGACCCACTATCCAAAAAGCTTGTGAGTGCTGTGCTCACTAGCAAGGAAGATGTGAGAGTAAGTGGGTGGTGAGGCTGTGAAATGCAAGGTCACCATTGGGAATCGAGTTCTTATGTTATCGAGAGATAGTGAGTGTCTTTAGTGATCACCCTAGGTGGATGTTCAAGAAGAACTTGATGGAGTTCTTCATTGGATTGGACTACTACTTATACTACTTTTACAGTGGCTGTACCACTACTAGTCTATGATCACATGTTCCTCCAGAATGTTCTACAACCTTATGACCTTATTACATGACTTGGCTTCTTAAGTTCCCCTGCTATTTATATCTCAACCCCATTGTATGCTTTGAGGCTTTGGACTAAGTGTTTGAATGCATGGGAGACTTTTTCCTGCTCGGGGCTCTCATAACAGGGTGCAACTAGAGAGAAGACAAGAAAGAGAGTGTTGGAGTTGTAGGAAGTTCAGGCACCTAGTGTTACCGAGGAACAGTGAATGTTCTTAGTGGTCACCCTAGGTGGATGTTCAGGAAGAACTCGATGGAGTTCTTCGTTGGATTGCAGCCCTACTTATACTATTACTACAGTGGCTGTACC
>Ga0153925_1000116_pt1 | contig 17738 bp, 6 predicted proteins | sample TSNJ009MetaG_FD_104684 | JGI IMG/M metagenome (GOLD analysis project Ga0153925, IMG submission 104684) | Attine ant fungus gardens microbial communities from New Jersey, USA - TSNJ009 MetaG | ecosystem: Host-associated > Fungi > Mycelium > Unclassified | place: USA: New Jersey, Wharton State...
ATAGAGTTTGTAGAAATCAAAGAAAAGAATCACAAGAAAAGAAAAAAGCATAAGAAACTATATAACAATAGTTATATATCAAACAATAAGAATAAAGTTTGAAATCTTTGATTTATGAAAGATAAGAAAGGGATTATAACACTTTGCTCACTATTTATTTTGTATTAACTTTTTTTAATTTTTACTGAGTTTCACTGAGTTTATTGAGAATTTAGAGTGAAAAAGTTTCTGATTTCTTCTAATTTTTCCTGAATCCTAAATTTATTTGAGCTTTTGAGTGTAAAGAGAGATATTAGATAAAAAGTTTAGAGACAGGTATAGTTTTATACAGTTTTGGCATAACAGTGGGCAGTATTGTCTATCAGTATACTGTGTTCTCTTTCTACAACAGTTTATAGAAGTAAATAAAAGTACTCAAAAATAGTATTTTTACTGAATTTTACTGAGAATATAGAATAAAAAAAACTATGCTAATAAAAGCTTGGAAACAGGTGTAGTTGTAATCTGATTTTTTCTTATTTTTCCTGAATTTATTTGAATTTTATATAATTTATTGAGCATTATTAGATAAAACTTAGTCCTGATTATGCAAGGGTCAGGGTAATTCTACAACAGTCCATGTAATAGTGAGCAGTGTTAAAGAAAGAAAGCAAATATGAAAATAGATAAAAGTACTGAAAAAGAAGATTTTTACTAAATTTTACTGAGTTTTACTGATTTTATTGAGAAATTAAAGCAAAAAATGTTTGCTAAAAAAGGCTTGGGAACAGCTGCAGATTTATCCAATTTTATTCTAATTTATTTGAATTTTTCTGAATTTTGTTAAATCTTATGGAATTTATTGAGTGAAAAAAGAAAGCATATAAAAAAGCTGCTTAGTCAGTTCTATGTCAGCAGACATCATTCCCACATTTGGTCTTGCATACTCTTTTGAATGAGGTTTTCATCTGAGCCTCCAGCCTAACTTGAACCCTTTACTAATTCTAAGTAGAGTTTATATTGTGTTGTCTGTCAGGTTGCTATGCTCCCTGTCTCCAACAGTCTGTGTAATAGTGTACAGTGTTGTCTGTCAGATTACTGCACTCCCTTCCTCTAACAGTCTTAGTATTGTCTACAGTATGCTATACTCCCTTTCTCTAATATACTCTTGTCTGTAGTATACACAGTCAGTAGTATTGTATGTAGTCTGCTATACTATTTTCCTCCAATATTTTGCAGTTCACTATACTTCCTTTCTCCAATAACTGCCAGTAGTCTTGTCTTTAGTCCACTGTATTATTTTCCTCCAACAGTTTCCAGTTCACTATACTTCCTTCCTCCAATAACTTCCAGTAGTATTGTTTCCAGTCCACTACACTTCTTTTCTCCAATAGTCTGTAGTATGCTATACTTCCTTCCTCTAATACTTTGTCTAATTTTCTGCTTTTTTTTCTGATTTTTTCTGATTTTTTTCTAATCTTTAATAAATTTATTATATTTTTTGAGTGAAAAGAGAAGGTGTAGGAATGATTAGGTACATGATTTATCAGCACTATCATTCCACATATGATACAACATACCTACTAGATAATTACTAGTTATTAGAACATCTACTACTGTCTTGTTATAGTATTGTTTACTATTTGTTTTTCTTAAATTAGTTTTTTATAAGCTCTGAAGGTATTTTAAAGCCTTGGATACCATTACACTATCACCACTGTTCAATCCATTGACTCATTTGACTTCAACATTGTTTTATATCTAAGAAATTTTGATTATAGATAACAGTCTTTTCTAGGACTTTTATTACTTATCTCCTGGTCCCAAAAAACCTGTCAGTAATTTATAGCTTTCTTCCATCTTTGTTTTGTTCTTCAAAACAATACTAGTTGTATCCTCTGGTATAAGGAGCAAAAGAGGTTTTTACTATAACAAGCAAAGTAGAAAAAGAACAGTAACAGTTCTTAATTGTGTACTAAAGAGTTTGTAGAAATAAATAGATAGTGGAGATATCAGAAAGAAATTAAAAAGAGAAAGCATAGCTTATCTGTAATATAAAAATAGTCAAAATGATTATAAGATCAATCTAGATCTGCTAAGATACTATAAGGGCAACATTGAGTAGATAGCTAAAGGTCATACCAAGAAGCTTAGTAAAGGTTCTAGAAACTAGTGTAATATTTGAGTAAGGATAAATCTACCCATACAAGCCTTTATAAATACTATAAAAGACAGTCTGTACACAATCATATGAGCAAAAGTTCAATAATAGCACTTTCTACTTAGAATAAATAGAATAATCAGAGTAACAAGTAAACAAAAAGGCCAGGGAATAGATGAATAGATAATAAGATAAGATCCACTAGATAAATGTGAACCAAACACTTAGCTAAGCTCTATTCTAAGGTAATAGTCATCCTCTTACAGATACCAACCTTTATGTACTATAACAAGCTTACTATCAAAGTAGTCAGTAAACCACTCCTAGGCCTTACTATACTTAGTCAAGCCTTCATCCACATTCCCAACACTGGACCTTATGGATATGACACAATCTAAGTCAATGACTAGCCAAGCTTTCTAAGTCTACTACCTTATAGAAGGTTGTTCAGGTGACTACTACATCTTGTCTCTAGAAAGAGTAAGGTATAAATATGAAAATCATTCACCAACTCAACCTCTTACCAAGATCACCTCTTACACACTCAAAAGAATTGCATCCAATGACCTCAAGAGCTTCTAAGATAAAGGTAAAAACCAAGAAGATATTGTCTATCACTTTCTACTCTGAAAAGTATATTAGAAATGACAAATGTTTGAGACTCAATTGACATAAAAAGAAAACTCAACACTGATCCTGTTAGAGGACACAATCAATATTGATAATAATATTATATAATATCACTAGTTTAACTAAATGCTATATACAAACTATGCTTAGCCTCAAATTTACTTTTGCAACTAGTAATCACTCTTGAATACTGGTAACCTCTAACAATTTGAGGTTCAAAACTATTTAACAGTAATTACTGTTACCTTGTTTTGCTTTACTCTACTTTGTTCTACCCTAATCCTACTCAAAATTTCTCTACTATAGTCTAGCCTATAATGTGTTTCCAATCTAATATCTCAGATAATGAAGTAGAAGTGCCCAACAATCCTCTGTCCACCTTTGAAAAAAAGGATTGTGAAGAAGAAAATAAAGTTATCTTTAACATTGCTAAACTCTAGCCATAACTTGCAAGAATTCAACTAAAACTATTTAATCTTCAATGCAAATGCAATTCTGAAACTCAAAACCTTGAACTTGACTTCCCAAATGATGTTCTAACCCTTTCTTCTATTAGACAGTCTATTATTCCATTTGAAGATAATATCAAAAATGAAAAAAGCCCTATTATTCAACCATTCCATGGTAATGTCTATGATTTTAACAGGTTTTTTACTAAAATAAATAGAGTATTCCTATTAGCCTCTTGAAAATTTGCAAATAACATGTATCAAGTGTTATTCACATACCAGCACTTAAAGGGCAATGCTGCTTCTTGGGCTAAACCTATTCTAATTGAAGAAGATCTAAAACTACAAGGAGATTGGCAAAAATTCTTCATAGTCTTTAGAGAACAGTTTAAAGACCCCAATTTTCAAGACCAATTAACCAAACATCTATATATCTTAAAACAAATTAGGTTCATCAGAGAGTATATTACAAACTTTAAAAACTTGGCTCAGAAGATCAGGCAACTCCATAGCATATAGAGAAATATATTCTATAGAAACTTAAAGAATAGAGTCAAAGATCTATTGGTTGGCATCCCTTGTTAAAAAGGGGATTATACCTAGCTCAAGCATACTGTCCTAGAGGCTGGTAAATGCTAGATATTCTGCTGTTTGAAAGAACCTTTGTAAAATGGCCCTACCCAAATATTTGTTAGCCAATCCACCTCAACTCCAGCCTATTCTGCTTGTTCAACCACATTCTTATTTCATTATATTACTATCTCAACCTCTACCTGATATACCAGTCTATTGACATTAGAAAAAAAGAAATATTGTCAAAATCTCAGACTCTGTTTATACTATAGATATCATGACTTGTCAAAATGGCTAAGTCATTATTTTCTTTACTTTTTTTATTTGGACCTACTATACAAGGAAGGAGTGTGGGAAAGTGTTACATAACAAATGTCACACATCACAGTCACATGTTAGGATATTACAGAGTCATATCATATAATAATATTACATGATAAGTATAGGAAAATAGTATACAGACTATATAGTAGTTGTATAAGTAATATATAGAATCCAATAGAAACTCTATTGAGTTCTCCTTGTTAACTCAGACTTGAAGTGTGATTAAGTTATCTCAGGCTAAGTTGCTACAGTGGAGATTCAGGCTACATCACTATCTCTTGCTCTGCTAAAGCACCTTGCATCTATCTCAATACTATAGAGTTTTCTCCCTCCAATAACCTTCATACTTCCTTCTTCTCTCTGTCAGAGTTGGAAAAAGAATAAACTTGATACCAATGGCAGTTCCTCCATTAAGTTCCCTGCCAAGCCAAGATCCAAACAACTATCTTTCCTTTATTTCAGCTAGACTAATTACTGTCTCTCATTTGACTCTAGTTGGAGAAACAATAAATCATGTTATCCATTATTTTCTTGACTGTGATGTAATTACAAATTTTATATCAAAAACTTTAGTGAATTTTCTCCAGCTAATGCCAATATCTGAGTTAAAAGATCTAATAAGAAGCCTAGACACCAAGACTATGACAAAAACACCTCTACTTGTCTATCTCTTACAATTATTAGATAGGTAGGGATAGTAGTATAGGAAGACTAGGAATATACTGTAAATTACTATGAATAAACTATGAGTGTATACTCTGGGTTCTAGGAAGTGATACAATGAATGAAGTCAGAAAGTAGAACACACTACTAAGTGAAATAAAAGATATTGTTCTTTGGTTCTATAGTTTTACAACTGGTCCAGAGGTAATACAATAACAACGCAGAAGTGGAATGACCTTGATCTCAGCTCATGTACTGTATCTTGATCTTCTGTCACATGTGTAGTTATATATTTCAGAGTAGTAGAATATTGTCCAAAGAAGTGGTAAATTCAAGAGTAAGAAGTTTAATGTAAGGGTGACTGGAGTGGAGTAACTCTAGGAGAATTCTCAGTTAAATTACAGTCTGAAATTATAAGTTATACTCATCTCTAAAAGAATACTTAGAGATTAGAATGAGACTTCTAGAGGGTGTGCTATACTATATATACATTCTAGTACTGGTACATCCCTATTTCTATAGTTCTAGTTACTAAGGTCTAGAGTTTCAGAGGCAGACTAAGAGTAATCAAATATTATATAGTAATATTTAATATATTGTAGGGTTGCTCCAGAAGGTTAGTTTGGTATCAAGGGTAACATTGGTAAGGTTCCCTTACATTTACCCCCCTTCCAAGATTACTGTATCTTGAAGTAACAGGTCTGGATCTAAAAATGGTATTGAAGTCCATCTAGTAGATGTATCTCAGGGTAGCTGGGTATTTGTAATAGAAGTCTACTACAAGGTCAAATACTAAAACATTGGATCTTCTCTAGTACCAGTGACTATTTAGGATCTTCTCTATCTCCCATTCTTTTTCTCTGTTTATAATAATAGATGGTAGTAGGGACTCTAGTCTTTTGCCTGGGATTAGGCTAGTCAGAGCAGTAGAAAGCTTTACCATGTTAAACACAGAATAGATTTTCTTTATTACTGGAGGCAGTTTGAGTCTATAGACCATAGGTTCCACTTGTTGTTCTATCTGGTAGGGTCTGAGTCTTCAGTGTAGTAGCTTAGTAGAGGGCCACATTATCTTGATATTTAAGGCATCTAAGAACACTCAATCTCCAAGGTGGAATATTGGGGCAGAAGTCTTTCTCTGGTTATAGTACTTGACTATATCTTTTTATGTCTTTTGGATTGCTAACTTTGCCTCTTCAACAACTGTCTTCATTTATTCCATAAACTCATTGACAGTCTCTGGCCAGGAGGAATACTGCCTTGGTTTGAAGCCCATACATGGGGTTCATCTGGTATCAAGTAGAAATAGAGTTTGCTAGGTTGCTGTATAGATATAATTGTTATGCTGAAACTCTACCAAGAGCAGGAGATTGTACTAGTTGTTCTATCATTTATTTACAAATATTTGGAAGTATTGGTCTAGCTCTTGGTTGATTCTCTCTGTCTATTCATCTATTTGGAGGTGCTAGGCCATAGATGATATTAGTTGTATACCTAGTAGTCTGTAAAGTTCTTTAGTAAACAGAGCTACAAACTATGCTCTATGGTCTAAGATGATATATTGAGAGAATCCATAGAGTTTTCAGACATGATAGAGGAATAGTCTTGCTGCTTTCTTTATAGTGACCACTGTATAAGTTGGAATAAAGTATACCTTTTTAGACATCAAGTCAACTACTATCATAACCATATTGCAATCCTCAGACTCAGAGAGTTCTACTACAAAGTCAATGCTAAGTATATCCCATTACTCTTCCAGGACTAGGAGAGAATAGAATTTACCTGTCAGAGGGTGTCTTATAGATTTGGTGTAAAGACATAGATTGTAGATGCTAATATACTGGCCTATATATCTCAACATCTGGAGCTACCAGTAGTTGTGGGATACTAGCTCCAGTATCTTTCAGCATCTGAGGTGTCCTGCTATCTTGTAATTATAGTATAGTAAAACAATCTACCTTTGTAGTTCCAGGTTCCAGAGTACGTAAATTTTGTTTTGAAAGTAGAGTAACCTATTAATATTGGACCATTCCAATGAGTGTATCAATCTGCTGGCAGATTAGCAAAGCTTCTAGGCTACTTTAGCAACAGACTCTTCAAGATCTCCTTTGTGGTTGCTATGGTAGATTTTGGACAGCACTTTCTGTTCAACCCTTGTTAACTCTACTTCTTTGAGAATGTAAATAGTAAAGAGCTCTAGGTAGAGTAGGATAATTTTCTTGTTATCAGTGACTCCACTACTATAATCCAGCCTTTGAGATAGTATATTAGGTTTTTCTATAGAGCAACCAGAGTGGTAATAGAGAAAAAAGTCAAAGTGGGCAAGATACAAAATTTAGTAGGCTTGGCAACAATTGAGTTTCTTGGCTGTCATAAAGTACTCCAGGTTCTTGTGGTCTATCTATATTTTCACTAAGTAGACTACTCCTTTGAGAAAATGTCTCTACTCTTCCAGAGCCTAGATAATGACTAACATCTTCTTGTTGTGGATCTCATAGTTGCACTCTACCAGAGATAAGGACTTGCTGTAGAAGGCCACTAGATACCATTTACCATCCAGTAGAGACTACTAGAACAAGACTGTACCCATGGCAAAGTCTAAACTATTGGCCTCAATCCTAAAAAGATCTGAGTCCTAAGGTAATACCAGCACCAGGGTAGAGATCACTGCTATCTTGAGATTGTTAAAGGTCTTCTACTCCCTTTCAGCCTATATCCAAGCTTAGTTAGAATGGATAAGATCAAAGAGAGAGCATGCTATCATAGAGAAGCCTTGGATGAACCTTTGGTAGAAGTTGATAAATCCAAGAAATACCTGGACATCCATCCAGTTCCCTGGGATAGGCCATTCATGGACTCCAGCTACCTTTATGGTATCCATAGAGACTTTGTTCTCCAAGATAACAAGTCCTAGATATTTAATCCACTCCTTCTGGAACTTGTATTTCTTAGAGTGTAGAAATAGCTTGTATTTGGCCAGGATCTCCAATACTCTCCAGATAGTCTATATGTGCTCTTTCATAAATCTAGTAAAGATGAGATAGACTACTACTATACCTTCTACAATGAGATCCCAGAAGATATTGTTCATTATTGTCTGGAAAATGACTAGACTGTTGGTTATTTTGAAGAATATTACAAGAGGTTTGAACAGGCTATAGTTAGTATAGAAAGTAGTCTTCTACTCATTGCTAGGCTTAATATACATGTTATCAAACCCTCACTAAATATCAAGCTTGATGAAGTATTTGGCTCTACAGAGTTGCAAGACAAGCTCAGAGATCAGCAAGAAAGGGTATTTGTTCTTAATAGTTATAAAGTTAAGTGCTCAGTAGTCTTGGACCAAACAGAGAGAGCTGTTCTTTTTCTTGATAAAGAATACTGAAGCTACCATGGAAAACTTAAATAATCTGATATATCTGGTTTACAGGTTCTCTTCTAGAAAGGCATTAAGCTCTCTCTGTTCTATTGGAGATAAGAAATATATCTTAGAAGACCTGGGCTCCAAGCCCAAAAGAAGTTTAATGGTATAGTCCCAATGGTGGTGCTCTAGGAGGATGTCAAAGTCTTTCTTAGCAAATACCATTTCAAATTCCTGGGCATAATTAAATAGCAGACTACAGATGGCCTGGACTTCTATACTATAACAAGCTTCTTCCACCAGGCACTAACAAGTAATGGTAATGGCTTAGAGTTTCTTGATAAAAAAGCTTAGTAGCAGCCATATTATAAATAGCCTATCTCTAAGCTTTTAATTATGTCCATCAGTCTTGGTTAGAGATTCTTCTTTATCAGTGTTTTTTACCAGTACAGGCAACCCTCTATTCTAACAGATACCTATTGCTCAAACTTTTTGCCTTTTTTATATAGCATATTTCTTCTATATTGTTTGACATCCTTTATATTAGGACAAACAACAAGTTATCAGTACCTCACCTCTCTGCCAGTCAACCTCTAGGTTATAATCCTTAAACTAGGGGTATCCTAGTATTAGGTCTTGTTTTCCTAGACTAAAGACCACAAAGAGCATCTGTTCTGAGTGGGTGTTATACTGAAGAACAACATCTATGACTTTAGAAATTTGTCTAGCCTCATTGGAGGTACTATCCATATTAAATATAGGTATTGGATATGAGATACTCTAGGTGTTGATTTCTTTGTTGCAAACAAAATCCCTGTCAATAAAACTTCCAGTTACTCTGTAGTCTAGAAGTATCTTGATAAGGTAGACTTTACTGGTATCAGTGGTATAAAGCTCTATGGTTAGGATTAGAAAGGCTCTATGTATATTAAGTATGCTTATGGAGAGTTGCTTTAGAAGTCTTTTTTTCTATTTTGGTTTCCAAATTGCTAGTATTACAGTAGAAGAAAAAAAGAGTGCAGCTTTAGGTTCATATGTACTTATATTGGATTCTTTTATGTTAAGTACATAAAACCTATTTACTAGGGACAACTAGAGCACACTATTTACCAGCTATATTATGCAAAATCCTCTTCTACCAAAGGGTTCTCTTTTTCTGAAACCATGTCTTTCAAGGCCAAAAGATCTTCTATTAGCTCCTTCTGTTGCTCTGCTGTTAACAGTCTTATGTCCATCTAGTAGAGACAGTTCTTTACTAGGTAGTTTGTATTTCTGTATCTATAATAGCCTTTTGGAGGTACAGAATAGAGCTTCCAGGTGGTATTAATATCCATAGCTATAGATGGAGTTGGAAGAGGAGGATGTAGAGGCAGAAGAGTTAGAACTGGCAGAGAATAGGCTACAGGTAGAAGAGAACAGATAACTAACAAAAGAGGTGGACAAACTAGAGTAGAAAAAAGAAGGAGTTACCATTGGCTGAACTGAAAGACCTTGTTTGCCAGATAAGCTTAGTTAATCCTTCTGGTAGCTTTATATCATGTCTTTGGGTCTATATTGCTAGGATATCCAACTAGTATAGTCATGATTTGGTTTTGGATACCTATCTACAATCCTCTCCAGAATTTGACAACAAAAGTCCTTAGATTGGAATAGCTAGTATCTGAGACCAAAGCCTAGAAAGAGTTCAAATAGTCCTTTACTGTCCAGTTGTTCTGGTAGTAGGAGGACCTTTCTAAAGTATTGGTGGCATTTACTTCCATGTTGACAAAAAAGAATTGGGCCCAAAACTACTGTTTAAAGGCCAACCAAGACTAAAAAGGAAAAATACTAGTGTTTACTTTCTGGTAGAAGAGGTTTTCAGACCACTTTGCTATATATCTACTTTTTATTAAAGTCTAGTAAAAAGAGAAGTTTTGGCTATACTTGCAAGTAAGAGAAGGCTGGTGCCAGAGAGGGTGAAGGTGATGACTGAGATACCAGAAACAGAAAGGTGTTCACAACCAGAGTAGGAGAGAAGTACAAGACTAGTTGAGTGAGTTACTGAAGCTAGATTGTCAAGAAAGCAAGAACAGTGTTGATATTGTTTTCCAAAATATTCTGTCTTTTAGTGAGCTCTTGTAGGTGATATTGAAGGTAGCTCAGAACATTGACTAGGCCCTGAGGGTTTTCTATTGGTACTAACATACTTGAGGAGTAGAGTTATATAGAAGGTCAAAATGGACAAAGGAGAGCAGCTAGTAGGCAGCTGTCTATTGCATTTGCTTGAAACTCCACTTAGAAAATCCTAATCTACTGTAAGAGCAACTAGAATAAAGTGACTCTAGGAAAATCCTCAGTTAAATTACAGTTCAAAAATATAAGTTATACTTACCTCCAGGAGAATCCTCAGAGATTAGAATGAGGCTTTTAGAAGGGTATACTACACTATATATACATTCTAACACTAGTGTATCTCTGTCCCTATAGTCCTGGATACCAGGGTCTAGAGTTTTAGAGATAGGCTAAGAATAATTAAATATTGTATAGTAATATTTAATATATTGTAAAGTTGCTCTAGGAGGTTAGTCTGGCATTAGGAGTAGTATTGGTAAGGTCCTCTTATATTTAAAAGATATATAGCAGAGAGAGAGCACTACAAGATTATAGAAAGTGTAACTTTAATTATGAACTAGATTATTACTATATATCTACTCTATATATATACTATAACTAGAATAGAAGAGAGCTAGTCTAAAATGTAATACTTCTACTCTTAACCAAGTAGAAGATAAATATTAATTTATACCAAATTTCTAGTATATAACAACAATACTCAATTCAAGGCAATAAATATAAAGATTACTTTGTTAAAGCCCAAATTGACAAGTATGAAATTGTTCTAGGAATGCCCTAGTTCAAAAGAACAAACCCAAAAATAGACTGGGCAAGACATCAAGTCTACTTTAAGGGAAAACCCAATCTAGAACCTAGTTATTATAAGAGAACATCTAATACAAACAGGTACTATAAACAAGTTCACATGTATATTGAGGATCAAATAGACCATCCATATAAGTCTTTTTTTGCATTGGAAGAAAAACCATCTAGACTAATATTGTTTAAAGTTAATATTGATACCAAATACCATACTTCTAAACCTAAACCCCAAGTACTCTCCCAATACAAGAAGTTTACAGACATTTTTAATTCCTAGGCTACACAAATACTTCTACTATACAAAAGAGTATTAGACCATAGTATCAACATACTAGAAGACCAAAACCTCCCTTGCCACCCTATCTACCATTACTCTAAAAAGAAACTAAAGTTATTAAAGGAGTTTATTCAAAATACAGAGTCTAGAAAGTTTATTAGGTAAAATACTTCTTTTGCTGTCTCCTCTACTCTTTTTGTAAACACCTTAGATCTTTGGCTATATATAGATTACAGAGTGCTGAATAAAATCACAATAAAAAACAAATACCCAGTTCTTTCTATTGATATACTACTGGATCAACTTTGAGAAGCAAAATATTTCACAAAGATTGACTTGTGAGAAGCCTTCTATTTACTTTGCATTTGCAAAGAAAACAAATAAAAGACTACTTTTTAGACTCTATTTAATCTCTTTAAATTTCTAGTAATATCTTTTGAGTTATGTAACACCCTGTCTCTTTCCAAAGTTATGTAAACAGAGCACTACAAGACCTAAAAGAATTATTGATTGTTTACTTGAACAATATACTAATATTTGGTACCTCAATTAAAGAATTATACTATTGTACCAAATAATACCTATAGTATCTCAGAGAAAATAGAGTATAGAGAAATTACTATACTTTTTACCATACTTACTACATTCTGTTACAAATATATTATATTGTACTAATATCATCAACAATTGACATTATCTCTTGCTCTACTATATATTGTAGTTACTGTATACTATATTAAGGGTTACTCTGAGATTATTAAGATGTTTAGGTCTTGTTTTCTCCTGTTAAAAAATTTATCAGTCACTCCAGAAACATACCAGATGTCTTCTGTAGATGTACCTGCTCTATCTATGGTACATTTCTTTTTTTTTCCAATTATATATCTATTTTTACTTATTTTTTGTCTTTATAGATTACTATATGCTGTTTACTCTTTCTTTTTCTCAAATATATTACAAACACCCCAAGGACATGTAAGACATTTTATAGAGGCATTCCCATATACCCAAGGTCCATAAATATTTCTGTTAATTTATTTTTATTTGATTTTACTGCTCTTTTTCCTTTTTATAGATAACTATTCTTCTTTTGTTTTACACTTATGCTAGACATACCAGGAATATTTTAGATATCTTTTGGATATGTGCCAGTTGTGCTCAAGGTGTATTTTCATTTTTCAATTTATTTGTGTTTCTTTACTTATTTTTTCTTACTTTTAGGAAAATTGGTACTAACTAGGCTTATTGTTGCAATTAATATAAAACTAATTACCAATAAAACTAATTAAGAAACTGATTAATTAATTACTAGTTCAATAATAAAAGTAACACTCTTTGCTCATAAATATATATTTGTTATATCATTTCACAGATTGAAAACAAAAAACTGATACTGATATTATGCTAGTCTTTTGAGATTTCCTTACTAAGAAGTTACTACTACTACTCTACCAAACATTACCTAGTGCCCAGAGTATATATGAAGTAGATATAGTAAGAGTGATTCTTTGATCTCAGACAAAAGAAGGTCTTTTTCTTCCTTTGTGCCAGTAGTTTAGTTTTTAATAGCTATAGTCTAGAGAGAGCTTGGGGCTTGGAATACTTGCTATATCTCTTTCCCTAATGGGATCTAGAAGATTCTCTACTATTCTATACTCTTTTCTATCTCTCTACTGACTAGAGTGCATAATAGAGTGTTTTTTCATTAGAGAAGAGTTTGTGGTCATTTACTTGTGTCTAAGGTATCTAGGGTATATAAAGTTGTAAACTACTTTCAAAATAAGTTGTTTTTTTTTCAACTGTTTTTTATTACTGATTTCTTTGCTGTTTATAGAGATATAATATGCTGTTTGCCTTTTCTTGCCTTAATCTGTTACTGAACATTGTAAAGAGATGCCAGTTGCTATATAAAAAGCAATCAATAATATATAAGGTATATATAGTTTTTTTCAATAAATTTGTATTTTTTTCTAATTTTTCTTCTTTGCTAGTATAGAATGTACCATTTGTTCAACTCCTGTTCAAATATTCAAAGAATACTATAGAGACATGCCAGATGTTCCCTAGAGGTATGTTTGCTATGAAAACTACATGTATATTTTTTTAATTAATTTTTTATGTATTTTTACTAATTTTTGACCTTTATAAGTTACTATATACTATTTGCTTTTCTTTTCTATGAAATATTTGGAGAATATCTCAGAGATATACCAGATATATCCTAGAGGTGTGTATATCACAAATACTGCATGTATTTTTACTGATTTTGTACTTTTATAAATTATCATATGCTATTTGTCTTTCCTCTCTGTTAAATGTTTGAAGGATACACCAGAGATATACTAGTCATCCTCTAGAGATATTATTGCTATACACAAGATGTATAAACTTTTTTATCAATTTTCTATCAATTTCCCTTATCTTTTAGCTTTATAGACAATCTATGTACTATTTACTTTACTTTTCTATTCAATATTTAAAAGATATATAATACAATCTCTTGCAGTGTTTTTTTTTTAAAAAAAAAAATCAACAATTTATTATATGGTGCTTGAATGCAGTCTATGGTAGACATGTTTAAATAAGCTACTTAAATATATAAAGAACAGAGTGAGAATTATGGGTGAAAAAGGTTTGGGAGATGTGCTTAGTTAGCAATATCTACAAGTCACTCTATGCTATCTAGAAAACAGAATACACAAGGGTTGGTTTAAAGAAAATCAACTATCCTACTTAAGACATAGCCAACATAGTTGTATCTTCTGTAGAGTAGGCATTTACATAGCACATGATATCATGTTTTAAGTTGGTTATTGTTGCATATACAGGAATTAGTTTTATCTGGGAAGAATCTTACTCTATATTTGCCTATAGGAGCATAATTAGTAATAAGCCTAGTGGCTCTTGTATACAATGAGTTTGAGATGCTAATAGTATTGAACCATCCTTCTCCTTTTGTGTATGTTGGGAGAATGATATAATTATTGTTATTACAGGTGTCCAGAAAATTGTTTCTCTTTTATAGAGAGTTCTTAAAGAATATTTGCTATATTGAAATGAGGTTATCATACTTAGATTTCTGGCAGTAATTCTAGGACTCTTTGTTGGGATATTATATGGGTAGTTGAAGTGACTTTGTTTGGATATTAACTTTGTGGTGTAAGGGCCATCTGTTATTACTAGAGCAGTTTCAGAAATGGATGGAGTTGGTAGGGTTTTTTTTTGAAAAAGGCTCTGAGGTAGTGTAATATAGCAATAGTGTAGTCTTGTAGAGAGTGATTGAATATATCAAAGAGTTTTTGGGTATATTAGATAGAGTCTATGATTACAATTATCTAGTTGATTTCTTCTAGGATAGTGGCTTTGCTGATACTATACCTTATGGCAAATATCTCAGCTTCTGATAAAGTAATATTAGAAGCAGTATATTCCAAGTTGAAAATAAGAGATTTGTTTTACCACCCATGTGCAACAGAAACAGTATAGATATTATATTTAGTACTAGCATCTGTAACTATGATAATAGTGCCTAGTTGAGTTGCTAAGGTATACAATATGTTGTTTAGTATTCCTAGGTGGTTTGCTCTAGCTATTTTATTATTACATTTAATAGTATGAAAGAAGAAACAAATGAAAAAAATATCTACTATGTATATGTCTGGCTTTAGTTTTGAATTCATGGAGTTAAAGCTTGAGTAAACTTAATTGAGATAGTAATTTATGTTTTGAATAGAGCTTTTGAGTTTTGAGTTCTGTTTTATAGTTAGAAAAGAGATAAATATATAGTAAGGGGAATACCTTTGGAGTAGTACCTATCAAGGAGAGCTATAAGAGCATATTATTTGGAAAGAGTAGCAACTTGGAGTTAAGCTCATTTAATGAGTTTCTTTAGATATAGCAAAATTAACATGAGACTAGCTATAGCTTCAATGCTATATAAAAGAAATATATAGAATGCTCTAGTGATCCGCAAACCTACTCTACATTATATTTTATTAAAACTTTGAAGAGAAAAAAAAGTTGGGGCACCCTTGAAGAACTATAGCTAAAAGCTATAGAATATAATGAAAAGTATACAAATATCATAAAAAAGTTGTTTTTGTATAGAAAATAGATCTCTTGATGAATTTCCAAGCATGTTAAGGACTTTGATTGTAAATAGTGCTTTGTTAGCATAGTATTATATATGATATTGAAAGATAAATTTTTTGTCAAAATAAAACCTTAGATATTGTATATTATTTTTTGATTTTTTAATATTTATTAATTTACATTGTATATAAATAGGTTATTTGTTGTTTCATCTTTTGATTTCTTAGTTATAATACAGACAAAAGATATATATAAGATATATTTTTACTATCTTTTTATATAAAGCTAAGTAATTGTTTTCTAATATATTTTTGAACCCAATACTGTTGAGTTTTCTAGATATTATTTTTATTAGGTAGCTTTTTTTAAATTTTTTTATCTAATTTTTAGTTACTTTTGAAATCTGTCAAAAGAAGCTTTTTTAACAGATATCAAAGGTAACTTTGTAGTATAGATAATATATATATATATTTTACAATAAACTTAATATTTTCTTAAAAATATGTATAAGAAAAATAAAAGGAAACTCTGTTAATTTAATTTAAAGTCACATTTAATTATGTCTAAAATCACAAAAAAGACTAGTTTTAACAAATTAATACACTTTAATATCTTTTATTCAATAAGATCTTAAATTATATTACAAAAGAATATTTAAGAAACTTTTTTAATTTTTTCTTTACAAAACTTAACAGATGTTTATATATTAATTAAAAATGATATTAGTTTAGAGTTAGGTTTTGATAAAAAAAGTAATACTGTAAGTCTAAACTTAAGTAATACTATTAATCTATATTTTAGTCACTAAAATATTAGTTTTGTAGTTAATATATTAAAAAAGTAGTCTATATATTTGCAACAGTAGCTTACTAATTAGCAAATCTAGTAACACAATATTAACTATATTATATATAATTTTTTATTTTATTTATTTTCTGCTAATAATTTAAAATAGCCTTTTTTGAATAATCTTTTATGGTTTTAAATTCTAATTCTACAAAAGTATATTTTTATTTTATTTTAATGAATAATTTTTGTATTTTAGTTTTTTGACTTTCTAGATTTAATCTAGTTTTATGTATATTTTGTTTTGTTTATAGCTATATTAAGTTTTATTTTCCAGAAAGATCTTTCAGAAATAATATTAGCTTGATTTGAAGTAAAACTTTTATATATACTCATATAACTTCAAAAGGAGAGTTTTGGACTTAACCTAGAACCAAATTTATAGCTGCTTTACTCTTAGAATATAAGTACATAAATTTTATTTAATATAATTTTTTAACTTAACTTTCTTTTTTAGTTTTTCATTTATATTTTTCTATTCTTTATATATTTTTCTATCTAGTAGATATGCTATATTGCGTGTGGAATGATAAATAATACATATATATACCTAATTATTCCCACACTCTCTCTCTTTACTCAAAAAATCCAATAAATTCATTAAAAATTAAAAAAAGTTCAGGAAAAATTTGGAGAAATTATAATAAATTATACAATAAAAATTGAAACAGACAGCAAGCAAAACAAGCTGACTGTGATCTTGCAGACTATTATAGAAAGAGAGTAGAGTAACCTAATAGACAATACTATATGCTATTACATAGACTGTTGTAGAAAAAAAGCACAATGAGCTGACAAATAACATTACATACTGTCCCATAGACCATTGTAGAAAGAGAACATAGTAAGCTGATAGGCAATACTACTTGCTGTCATATGGATTATTGGAGAAAAGGAGTATAATGGACTATATACAATACCATTGATTATATATACTGCAGACAAGAGTATATTGGAGAAAAGAAGTATAGTATACTGTAGACAATACCAAAACTATTGGAGAAAAAGAGCGTAGTAACCTAATAAACAACATTATATACTATTACACAAACTGTTGAAAATAGATAGCATAGTAACTTACTAAACAATATAATATCAATTTTACTTAGAATTAGTAAAGGGTTCAAGTTGGGCTAGAGGTCTAAATCAAAACCTTGTTTTTTATTATAGAGTACTTAAAAAGAAATAACCAATTCTTTTTCTTTTTTATTTTTTATAATAGTTCTTTTAAACAAAAGAAATCACTATAACAAATATATAAATTTATAAAGTCATAAGTTTTTTTTAAAATAAAAAAACTATACTTATTACTATTTAGTAATTATTTCTGGCTAACAATAGTATTTGTTAACATAAACTTTTATCTGACTATATATTATTCATTTTTAATAAATCTTATTAGAAATATTTTTGTTTTTCAGAACTCTGTTATTATTTTGAGTTTTCTTTTAGCTAATTCTAATCTTG
>Ga0153925_1000125_pt1 | contig 17376 bp, 7 predicted proteins | sample TSNJ009MetaG_FD_104684 | JGI IMG/M metagenome (GOLD analysis project Ga0153925, IMG submission 104684) | Attine ant fungus gardens microbial communities from New Jersey, USA - TSNJ009 MetaG | ecosystem: Host-associated > Fungi > Mycelium > Unclassified | place: USA: New Jersey, Wharton State...
ATAACAGATAAATCTTTTAACTTTGTATTTAATTTAATTAGTTTATTTGGATAATCAATAATTTGAGTTATTTGATATATTGTGGAAGATATTAAAATTGTATGGTAATTGGGTTAAGTTTATACAAAGTGTGTTATAGTTTTTTATATAAATTTTTATGATAAAATTGTTTAGTCTTGTTTTAAAATTTTAGTTGCTTATTATTGTTGTATTTATACATTTATGTATTGGTAATTTTTAGTTAATTCTTACTGTAATGTAATATTACATTGTATATAACTTGTCAAGTGTTATTTAACTGAGTTACTTTAAATAGGTTTTATTATATATTTATATAAATAATAATCAATATATTAAGTATATGGTTTATTGCTAGGTTAGAGTTTACATTAAGTGATTATGGTTATACATAATTAATTATTAACAGCTATTGCTAGAGTGTAAAAGATAAATAAAACTATAATTGTATGTATGTTACCTATTGAGTAAGTGAGAGGATAAGAAAAAAAGTCAACAATATGTTGAAATATCTTTAACTATGTTTCAATTAGATAAACCTTTTTCATTGAAAACGTGTAATTAGAATTAGTTTTTAAATTAAATGAGAATGTATTGAAATTTAAGTATAAATACCGTGTGGTATATTTAAAATAACACGTGTAAAGAATGGTACGTTAAATGTGTTGGTAGATTTTAATCTAAATTGTAGATTGAATGTGTTTAGTTTTCAGTAAAACATAATATCCTAATAAATACAATAGTAAACTATTAACTATTATAGTAAAAGGTATTTAATAGTGTTAAGTTTGGAAAAAGGGAAAGATCTTGGATATTAAGTTAAATCAAATTTGAAGAAAACAGATATGTAAAATATAAAAACGTAAGTTTACTTAACTGTATGAGGAAGATAATGTTCAAGCAAAGTATGGATCATAGTAATTTGCTACATATGGTCAATGAGCTATCTCGAAAGCAACTTGATTAAGGTGATCATCTTTATAAACCTAATTGTAATTTACAATGGTAACCATATACACCTATAGAACTAAGCAAGAGGTAGCAATGTGCTTTTATCAAAAATAGTTTTATAACTAGTACTTCAATCTAAATTTAGATATTTTCAATTCTCAAATAACGAATTAGGATAACAAAGTTTGAAACAAACAAAACCACATTGGAATAAAAAGAAAATATATATAACACCTTTCAATCTAAACTATAGAAAAAGCGCATCAATTTAGATAAAACTAATAATAAACACACTCTAATCAAAGGTTATGCAAAATAATTAATTAAATTAATATCCATTAAAAACAGTACGTTATCATCTATACTTATATAAATATAAGCAGTAATCTGCATTCATCTTTACGAAATGTTTAACTTTAAACAATAAATTAATTCCAATCTTAATTTTTCTATGTTTGTCATCAAAACAATTAATAAATTAACACTCTAGTATATGGTTAACATTTATATACTTTGTTCATATATAGGGTATAATTAAATATATTAAATATTTCTGATATAGAAGAAGGTATAATTAGTATAATATTAGTTTCATAACTATTTAATTAATCTACACGTTTAGCATTAGGATAAGTTTTAAAAATTAATTTAAATGAATAAAAGGAGTTAGACCTGAAGTTATACTTTATAAGATATTAGAATAATAAGATGAAAATCCAAAGTAAGCATAAGCTAATTCAAGAATTAAATAATTTTATTAAAATCCTTATATTCAAGGTATAGTTAATAAAGTTTCTATTAACATTATAGTTTAACCCAAAGGAATAAAAAACCTCCTAATCGTCGATTATCTTGTATATTACCAATGCATTAAAAATTGCAAGATTTATTACATGAAACAGAGTAACATCATATTTACTAATACCTAAAGGTAATACCATATAACCTAGTTAAGATATACTACTAATTGCAATAATTATTTTTATCTCATTTTAACTAATCCACATAATGGTCAACGAAATCAATACTTTAACCTACTAGTGTTATAAATAATAAAGTAGTTGAACTATATTTAAAAAATAGAACTCCTCTTATTAATATATAAAATATAATCCAGCAGTTACTAGAGTGGGAGCAAGAATTAAAGCACTTACAAGTTAGGACTTTCCATACTTCCAGCTAATCAACTATATACTGGTATATTTTCAGTCTTAGCCATAGTTCCTATTAAAATAAATAAAACAATTATAGTTATAGAAGTTTCATTTAAAAAAGGACAAATACTAAATATAGTAGAATAATCTAAAGAACCAAATAATGTAAATAAGGATACAATTCCTATACTTAGCCCATATCCAATGTACTCAAATTTATACAAGTAATAAAAATAGATTAGTTTATGTGTTTATTATATTGATAATTTTATCATCAAAGGTTTTATTTATATATTAAATATTTACAACAATTAAAGATTTTTAGATTAAACTTTTTTAGTGATTTTATTTAATGGATTTTATTCATTATTATATTTACTTTGTTTTATAATATTGGTGTATTTTTTATACAGAGAGTTTAGTACATTTTATGTTTAAAAATTGAGTTTTATTTGATACTATTAATTTATTATTTAATACTTTAGGTATTTATATTTCTATGAATTGTATTTTTTGTTTTTAACTATTACATCATTATATTTTAATGATTTTGCTTATCTTTTTAAACTAAATTTATACAAGATATTGATAATTAGTGTACTGTATTTATTATTCAATAATTATTTAATTAATAAATTTATTTTTAAAAAAGTCTTTACTATACCGTCTTTCAATAAATTCCTATGTTACCTAATACAAGGTAGCTTACATATTCGATCCTTTAGTACTCTATAAGAGGTATACAAAGTTAATTAACCCTTTGCCGAGTCTCATCCTCATCGTTAAGATCTTTCTCACTTAAAAAAGTTTATAATAAGGTATAATATATATAGAACTATAAGGGCGGATAAACAAGGAATAGGTCTTACAGCCTAGGAGAGCAAATAAGTAGGTTTATACTAAAAAAGATAGAGTAGGTTTTCAATATTTAGTTAGTTAAAATTAACTTAAGATTAAATACTTTAAATTAAGAATGAAGAGTTAGCTTAATTATTTACTAAATATTTTATCATAATTAATTAGCTTTGTTAGGGTTTTTAGATAAATTGTTCTTATTAGAACTAAGAAGTAAAATTATTTATACGTAGGATTTATTTCAAAGTAAAGTTTAATGTAATTATACAGCATCTTTTAAATAAGAACTAGTTTATAATATAAATACATATGCTTGTATTATAGATACAGCCATTTTCTAAACCAATTAGTGCTACAAAAAATGCGAATAAGAATTAAAAAGGCAGTTATTAAACTAGTTGCAAATAATTAATATAGGAAAGTACTAAATATTTTTATTCAAGTATAAGCCATATTAGCAAACAATCGTACTCCTAAATAAAGAGCTCTGGCTAATTAACTTATTACTTCAATTAAAACTATAAGTGAACTATAACTAAAGGTGTACCTTCTGATATAAAAATTAACACAAAAAATGTAAACCATGTATATATAATGCTAATATTGTTACAACTATAAAATAGTAAAACTTAAACATACAATTAAAATAATACTTGTAGTGATAGTAAAGAATAAGGTATATTAGCTATTAAATTTTAAATAAATTTTAAAAAAGAAGACCCATTAAATAAAAGGTAAATATATTTTAATTATTAATCCTAATTGTTTCCGATCGAGCACGTTACAAGATTGTAATAACAATACAGGGGTATCTTCCAAAGAAGTTACTAAACTCTTGTTTAAATTATTCTCTAAACTGTGATTAGCTCTAAATAAAAGATGGATTTCTATTACTAATATAAAAACTAGTATATAACTAAAAATTAGTTAAACTTATATTTAAATAACCTAATAAAGGTGCATTGATACTAATTAAAATAAGAACTTCAAATTGTTATAAAGGACTTTTGATTAAAATCATTAAATTTAATGCGATAAGTTACTTACTTTACCTTAAACCATTTTTGGATGGCGATTTTTAATATATCTGACCCTTAGCAATTATATTGAATATTTTATATATATATATAAGCGTAGGCAAGCACAAATAAAAATAAAAATCTAAATAAATAAAAGCCGACTTTATTTCATATGGTTAATTGAGAAAATTAGGGGGAAAGCCGAGTATTTTAAAAAATTCATTTATAACAAAACTTTTTATTTAAAATAATTTGTTTGAGAAATCACAAAGATCGAACGAGAAGTAGTGGGGTAAATTAAATTTTAATCTTCATTTTCTTTAAATTTTTAGTATTTTTATATTTTTATAAATTTGTTATATGCTGTTTTTATTTTATATAATGGTGTTATACCATATTTTATTAAAAAAGATGTTAATTTAAATATATTTATTATATTGAAATACATTTGTTATATTTATACTTAATCCCTTGTATATACAATAAATGTTATTAATTAACTATGTTTTATTTTTAATACTAGAAAGAATGCAAAGCTATTTCTTCCGAATCAATTTTATTTTTAACAGAGCTCTTTAAGAAATACATTTTAGCCAAACTAGTTTTTGTTTCCTTTAGGAAGTTTTTAGTTACCCATCTCCAACATAAACAGGCGTTTTGTACAGATACTATTTCTATCTTTAGAAGAGTTTTCCATGTTAAAATATCGTTCCCATTAACCGATCACGGGGTTTAATTTGGTAATCCATTCGGGTGTCTACAAGTTTTTGCTTATTCTTAAATTTTCTTTGCAACGTTTGATGATATCTCTTACCTTGTTTTGTTAAAATACAATGCTATTCCTTCCGATTCAATACTTTTGAATAACCTTTTGACAGACCATTTTTGATATTTAAAGCTGTAGCCTAAAAAATCTAGGTATGCTCCTTGAGGAGTTAATTTTAATCTTTTTTATAAGGAGATAGCCAAAGACCTCTTTCTTTTAAAAACTGTTATATGGCTGGTTTAATATAAATGATAATGATGGTTTTACTACTAGCTATTACGTTTAAATCATCAGCCTACCTAAAATAGTTTACTCCTAGTATAATTATGTTACTTTATAAGTACCCTTTACACGAATAACTTGGTCTTTATTAGATACTCGAATGGAGTTATTTACCAGTTACTCTAGTCTGTTTATCGTCATGTTTGCTAGCGTAGGAGAAATGATTCCACCTTGTGATGTTCCTGATACAGGGTCAATTGTTTTATTTTCAACTATAAAATTGGGGGTTAAGCAGGATTTCACAACTAAATTTAGTTTATAAAAACATTTTTCATTATCCAGTCATGATTAATATTATCAAAAAAACCTTTAATGTCAGAAACAGCATATAAATTATACTTGTCCTTCGCTGCTATAAAGTGCTACCTGCAACTATGTTTTTAGTTCTAGCTAATCTACCTTTTTTAAAATGGAATTATTTTAACCTGATGTCCATTTTTGTTTTTTTACCAATATATGTAAGGTCGGAAACCATAACTATTAGGTTCGCTAGTTAATTAAACTAGAGGTAGTAAAACTAGATTCATTAGTGTTTGCTGCCTTTGCTTTATTTTTAGTTTTTATATGGGAATCCCAACGGTATTTGTTTGTTTAGGTATCGATACTTTTTGATAGCTTGAGGTTTGTAAATATTAGTATTTTTCAATGTATCTCTTACAAATTCACTTAGTTCAACCATAATTTGGCCAACATTATAGTTTAATGTCATTTTATCAATCCCGGGTGTTTTTGATCCTGCTTTTCTTCTAAGAAGGTAGTGGGAGTGTAGTCTAAAGTTCCAGGATTTAGCTAACAATGTCTTAAATTCATGAACTTTTTAGATCTTATTTTTTTAACTTGGCTAATTTAACTAGGTCACATTGTTTAGTTTTAACTCTATCATAAATCTCATTAAAATCCCGTATTTAAATTTAAGCGAATGAGGGTTTATTCCTATCTAGTATTTTACTAAAGTCCTCGTCTCGGAATAGAGTTACACCAATTTGGTTCGTTAAACATAAATAAAACTTACTGAATTCAGCAGTCTAATATCTTTTTTTTTTTTAGCCCAAATCGCAGTTTGTTATCCTCCGCGTTACCGCTGGCCTTTTTTTTGTTTATCAGCTGTCTTGCCCCTGTCTTTATTAATAATATTCTTACCAAAGGCTTGAATAAAGTTAGTCCAGCTGGACAACATCTTGTATTCCTCTATTAACAGGGTTTTATAGAGAGAATTAGATTTGTATAAAGGAACATCATATAATAGGGCTGGTTTTTATGGGTTTAATCTCCGCTTTATTCTTGATTGCCCGTTTTATTGATCTTCTTATATAATAAGAATAGTTATACCGGTAATATAAGTTGTAAACCCCCCCCTTCTATAACAGTGTACCCTGTAATACCTATCAAAGATGCTGCGAACGCTTTATGATTTGAGCGAGCAACATTCCATAGAGTGGTTTAATGTTGACATGTGAACTGTCTTTCATACGAAGGTTAGCTTTCGCTAGACTTACCTCAACTTTAGCTCCAGGTATGGTAGTAATCGGTCTAAACCACCTTTCCATTTTTTCCAAATTAGCATTTTCTCGAATTATTAGCAGGATGGGACTTATAATAACCCAAAGCTTAAACCTGATCTTTTTGTTTTTTGTTTTTAACCAGTATTTCAACTGGTCTTGATCAGTAAAATTTCATGAAATGAAACGTCCAATAGGGGTCTAAACCATCCACTCCATTTAGTTTTATGTGGCACATCAACAAAAGCTGAAGGTAATTTTCTTTACCAATAAATAATTATAGTGTCATATAGTAAATCTAATTCTATTTCTAGGTATTTTGACCTTTTATTTTTAGCTACCTATTTTTTTTTATAATAGATTTATATACTAATTTATTTTAAAGATCCTTATTAATATTATTAATTTATTTAAAATCAGGCCTTCATAGTATTGATTAGTATAATTCATAAAATTATGATTTTGATTTTAATAAAATTTATGATTTTAATCCTTGAAATAAGCATTGGCTAAATAAGATAAACCTACTTATATTATACCGTTTTCTTTTTAATAAATTATGTCATTACGGTTTGCAAATATTAATATTAGAAGCCGGTTCCGTATAGATATTTATGTAATATCCTAATACATTCAACTGAATATTAAAACAAATGAATATATATCACCAGTATAAAACTGCAGTTTAAGTTGAATCAATATATATTGATTATCTAGTAAAATTGATAATACGGCATTCCAAATTTTACTTAAATTACTAGTAAGAATTTGATTTGGGAATACTTGATCATATAAGTCTTGTGAATATTCTAGCCACTCATGTGTATAATTTTTATATTTTTTGCGCATTATTTTTATAACTATTTTTAATAGAAAATTAAAGATAATCAACAAATGAATAGGGGCCCCGGGGAATATAAACTTTAAGACTTAAGAAAATGAATACAAAGGTTGGAATTTAATAGCATAACTAGGTTTAATTTAATTAAAACCAGAAGACAAACTAATCCTATTGCACTTAACTAAGGGTTATGGTAGTGGGAGAGATATACTATCTGCCCGGAATTGTCGTAAGAAAAGATAAGATTAACCTCTAAAATTAATCAAGGTCGAGTAACTACTAAACGACCCCTACTTTCTTTTAAAAGAACTTAAGCAAGGATACCTGGACGAATACCTCAGTTAAGGAAATTTGCAGTAGTAGAATTAGCTCCGAATCACCCAATGTAAAAAAACCAACAAAAAAATAAGGGTTTGAAAAGCGATAGCTTTTATTTTAAAAAAATCGCACAGGTAGAAGCAAATTAGCGACCTCAAGTTAAATTCTAAGATTATTCGGGACTTCGTATAAAAATAATCGCCCACGCTAATAAAATGCCAACGCGCATACCTAAAAGGCAAGAAACCGCGGCGGAGTACATTGAGCCACAGTCTAAAACTTACCAACAAGACCCTCTTACATGTGAGAGGACTACTTTTAATTGAGTTCAGCAAGCGTTAAATATAACCTATGCGACAAATGGCAAGAACAAAATCTCGTCCGCAAATAATAACTCAACGATTCCTGTGGCCAGACAGTAGAGTCTATATGACCTGGAAGTATGTTTTAATAGGCAACTTAGAAAAAAATGTATGAAAGAAGTACAACTAAATTTAGGCTGAACCAAACCTTCGAACGATAACTGTTTACCTACTATTCCTCGCGCAGGTACAGTAAAAAACTTAAAGCAAAGAAACAGAAGAGACTAAAAAGTTAGCGTCAACGTTAAGCGACCTGTGTTAGGATAAAAAGGGAGGGTGTTACTGAAGAAAATAGGAACAACAATAAGCCTCAATATTACTTAACATCTGCAGTAAAGATGATTAAATCTATAACCGTAGAGCTCTGTATTGAACGGACGGATAAGACTTTTTAGAATTGGGAAGTATTCGAGTAATGAAAGGTAAACTTCGTTATACAGAACAATATAACCTCGGTTCCTCATATTTTTTGATATAGCAAAATGATCCATACATGTTTTATTTACTTAACTAGTAATATTGTTAAGAAATTAACTAAAGGTTTTATAACTGGTGTTACTATTGGAAAATACTACTTTTTGTATGTAGGTGTTATAAATTCTGTAGAAAAGAACAAAAGAAAAAGATTAAAATAAAGGTAAACCTTCAGGTCAGAATACCGATCCGGAGGTGATCATCATAATAATTCAGGTGAAAATAGTCATCATTAAGTTAATACTAACAATGAAAGTACTAAAACTGGAAAGCCAGTAGTAACAGTTAATATAGATTAATATATAATATAAGATTTGTAATTTAATTAAGTCGGTTTTGTATTTGTATTTGTATTTGTATTTGTATTTGTATTTGTATTTGTATTTGTATTTGTATTTGTATTTGTATTTGTATTTGTATTAATATAACATTATTAGCTTCTCTCAAATTTAAAAAATATATTCAAGGTTTACTATCATAAATTAAGGTTTTTGTTTTTCTAATTTAATATATATATTATATATAATATTGTTAGTTTTTTATGTGCTATTTTGTAAGATTTTTAATATCTAATTATGAATATAAATTCTTCTAATTAAAAAAATGGCCCCGACTAAGCGCCACCCAAAAAAGAATTAAATTAAAACGAAAATTTAAGATTATTCTTTTTATTAGTTTTTTTAAAAAATTTTTATTTTTTTTTTCTAATGGATTAGGTATTTGCTGTTTTCTAAGTTATTCTCAAATTTTTATTTTGTATTACTGAATTAATAGAAGGAAATTTAATTTTAATTATTTCATCATTGATTTTTACTTTTAATTTACTGTCATTATTACCAAAGGATACTGCATCTGCACCATAAGATTTAATAATAGCAGATCTAAAGTTAGCATCAAAATCAAGTAAGTATTTATTATCAGAGTAAATATTACAATAAGCAATTTTTATTAATCCAGTTAAAATATTAACTTTAATACAAGGAACTGCAAAGCATTCATGAATTGAATCAAAAGATAGATTCTCTAATTCTTTAAGTTAATTAACGATAACTAAGCATAAGCTTGCAGCATCAAAAGAGTGTATAAGATTAGGCATAAGAGCAATTTTTTTGCTTATTAAGGTTGAATTGGTTTTTATTTAAAATGTTTAAATTTAAGATATTTTTAGTGTATGAAAAGGGTTTAACTTTAAGAATTTATGTTCCGAAAATTTGTTGGTTAATGACTAAACAAGTTGGTAAATACCAAGGAATAGCTATTTTTAATTTATTTTAAACATTAGCAACACCTTTCAAATATTCCGATAAAGCAGTCAATTTAGGATAATCATCAAATATTGAAATAGTTAAAGCTTTTCTTAGGTTTTTTTAAAAACCATTTAGTTAAAGATAACTTCTTTGCTTTTGATTGGCTTTTAACTTTCATTTCATATATGTCAAAATCTTTTTTTTTTTGTTCTCTGTCCCCCTTTTTGTTTAATTCCAAAATCATAAAAGTTAGGATTTTTCTTTTGATCAAAACTATCTTTAAGATACTCAATAATAGAAGAAGCAGAGGCATTATAAGGTATAGCTATAACAGCTTTTTTAATTATACCTCGAAAAATATCTAAATTAGCTAATTTTGCATAACTTTTTGTTATCTTTTGCACTTAGTTTTATTTTACCTAGTTTAAATTCTTCTAATTTATCAAAAATTATTTTTAAAATTTAAAGCAATAAAGGCATAAAAATCTTTAGGCATATCACTCATTTTAGATTAATTTAAATTTAGCTCTGTTAGCTAATGAAAGATCATCAAATAATAAACTTAAATGTTGAAAACCATTACAACTGGCATCAAGCTGGATAGGTAAATTAATTAAAAAATATTTACTGTTATTTTTAATGCTTCAACATACTTTTGTATTAAAAAAGAAGCTAAGGAAAAGTGTTTTGTTCTCACCTTTATTTAATAAAATACCATTATCGAAATTGATAATATCTTCTAATTTATGTTCAACCCGGGCTATTTTATCTAACTAAGATTTTTTCCTAGATTATTACCAAAACAGTTAGCACCAAATATTTTTAAGTAGTTAATAGCATCTATAGCATCTTCTTCAGTTAATTTAATTTCTTCTTCTTTACTAAATTCTATTAAACCTTTAGATAATTCTATACCTTGATAATTTAAGTATTATGTAATACACTATAATCTTCCTTTATAATATAAGGTAACATAAAAATAATTTGATCCTACATCTCTAAATATAGTTGCCAATCCTAGATTGTTCAGTTCTAAGTGTTTTTTACTATTAAATGATGCAAGTTATTTATGTTCTTTCAAAGTAAGTTTATCTTTTTGGATAAAGGATGAATATAATTAATATTTGTAAATAAGCCATATTTATTGTTTGTTTATAATATAAAATCCATAACCTTTTTAATTAATGTTAAAAGCAACCGAGTTAATTTGGTTTACCATTTTTAAATTATCATTTTCTCTTAAGTTGATACTTTTGGAACTTACTTCCCAATTAGATAATATTATTTATTCGCTATACTCTTTTTCGTTTGATAATTAGAAATTCTATTAGGTAAACCCTGAATATTGATAGAAATTTTTAATAGAGGCATCAAATTAACCAACTCAGATCCATTAAATATTATAGTTTTTTTTTGTTTTTTTTTTTCATTTCTAGCTAAAACTTTATCCTCAACTTTAATAAGTTTAAATTCTGTCATAATATTAATTAAATGATTTTCAAGATCAAATCGTAATTGGGTATTTGTTATTTGATAAATTAATTCCTGATTTTCTTCTTTCCATTGAATGTAAGTTATATTAAGATTAGATTGTTTTTCTTTTTAAATAGGCCAAGTATATAATTATTTAAATTTTAATTTCATAAATCTATGGTAACTTAACCTTGATAGGTTTTATTTTGAAAAGATGGTTATTAGAAATAATATTTATTAATCTTCCTTACATTATCTGTTTAAAAATTATGTACTTGTTTGACATTTTATTAAATAATTTTATTTAGATAAATCTTTGTCTTTTGTTAATAACCTTATTTTATAATTATTAATATTTTTTGCTAGTCTTGGTTTTAGTTAAATCAATTTAGGATTTATTGCCTTGTTAATTTGATTCTCGTGATGCTTATTAACTTGACTTTGACTAGATAATTTAAATTTAGTCATTTCTATTGCTTGTTTTGTAATAATTGTTTTATTTGTAATTGTTTACTTGACTCATTGTTATGTTTGATATTTATAATTAATAGTAATTTTTTTTAAATAGAACTATATAAATCATATGCTATACTTGTAATACTTAATTTCCCTTTACCTTCACCTATAGTGGCTTTATTTTCTTATAACCCGGATAAGGAGTTATTGTTATTTAACCTTTTTGTTGTTACTTTTTGTAAGGAATGTAATCGAATCCATTATAACTTTATTTAAAAATCCATAAATATTAACCATTCCATAAAGCATAAAAAAAAATAATATCTTTATAATAACTAGAACTCATAAAAATTTTACTCCTAAAACCCTCCCTTGTAATGCTATTAACCACTTGTTTATTAACCATTAATTGCACTTATATAAGTGCTTTAAATTTAAATGAATATACTAAATTATCTAATAATCAGTTATTTATAATAAGCGTCCGCCTACCCCTACCTTGCAATACCTAGCGTTTGTGTTTGGTTTTCATTTATACCTAGGTAAAAAGAATCCTATCGGCTTAACTTAATTGGTTAAATTATTCATTCTTGTTCATATATTAGAATAACTAGTATTAATTATAATTTTGTTTAATATCAATAGTTTTGAGTTTAAATCTTAAATCGGCCTTTTATTAATTAATTTGGATCTAATACCATGTATCTTTACAAATTTTGGTTTATTCTGTTCTGTTATTGTTCTGTTATGTTATGTTTTTTTGTTCTGTTATGTTGTTAATCTTAAAACTTTTTTAAAAAATTTCTTAAATTACTAGCGCTAAATAAATTAGCTCAAAGAATAAGGGTTACATATAAATAATAAATATCAATAATTGATAAAATCATAAAAGGTCAAGATGAATTTGTTAACTTATTAAATTTATAATTTAAAGATAAAGACCATAGAGAAATATTAAGTACTATTAAATAACCATTCCAATTTTTAAGTATTTACCTTGCAATATCGAAAGTTAACTATTCGTTTAAAATGATTAAAGATATTAAATATATAAATATATGTAATCTATACGTAGTTAATCATAGCTTAAATGAAGCAATGTGTAAATTTACACCACTTATCAACTTAACTAGAAAGAGTAATGTAGCCGAAAAGACTAATTTAATTTTATTAGCGATAATTATCTAAAGATTTCTATGTATTTGCCTTTTGTACATAATTAAATAGATAGCTCTGAAAATAATAACAATTTAAATTAAATATTAATAAAGATTTTATTAAAAAAACTGTTCTGACAATTCATTCAAATATTAAATCATATAAAATTTATAAGCATATTATAGATAAATGTCAAAAGTATAGAGATGGTAAATTTTAATAGAATTCAATTTGATTAAATACTTATTTCACCAAAATTTATTTTAAAAAATATAAGTAAATACTTTATAAGTTACTTAAAAATTAAGAGTACTAGAATTAAATACTATTCTAAACTAATTTAAATTTTCACTAATTTTATTTTTAACTTTTATTAAAAGTTTTTAAAGCAAAATACTACACTTAAATACTATTACACACAAAATTAAAATAAAAACTTGAATATTTTAAACTAAAAATAACAAAAAATAAAAAGATAAAAAAATACAAACAAAAAAGAATGAATACTTTTCTACACAAAGGTATTTAAATAATAAATTAATACAAAATGACAAAATTAAATATAATTAAATATAATACAAAGTAAGGTAATGTAACAAAAAAAATAAACGAAAAAGAACCACAAATTATTGAAAGATATATAATAAATTATGCTAATTAGTCCAATGTCTATAAGTAAAATATACAAGTAACAAATAATATTTTTCCTATTATAATAAAGAAATTAAAGCAATAAAATATATAAAATATAGTTATTTAATCAATAATCACCCCTGAATAAAAAAAGGGAAAATTTAGTTTTAAAACTTGTCTTTGAGAGAGTGAGGAGAGTTTCACAGGAAAGAGTGATGTTTAAATAAGTTATTTAATATGTGTAAGCTTTTATTAATTATTTTAATTTTTTAATAATTCTTAATTGTATTCTTATAATAATTAGGGATCTTTTTTATGTGGCCTACTTGTTTTATTTTTAGTTTTAGTTTATTTATTTGCTTTTGATTTTCGTTTCTTCATTGAATGAGTTTCCACATATTTTTTTTTAGCTAATTTTATTCTTATTTCTAATTAGGATACTTATTAATGAAATTTTATTCACATTTAGTTTAATTATTTTAATAATAGTTATGTTTATGATAATTTTATTATTAATATTTGCGAGAGTTTTAGTTTATATTTTATTAATGATGATTTGAATAATAGAGATTTTTTTTGTTGTTTTTTTTCAAATAAATTTAGTATTTGATAGTTTGGTCTTGAGGCATCAGGATTTATTGAAGATTAATTAAATATATGTTAACATTTTCTAGTACTATTGTGATTTTTCTTAACGCTCCAATTTAATTTTATATTAAGACTGTATACCCTTTTTATTATTTTTATTATTTTCTAATTTTTCTATTATTATTTTTAAGTGTTTTTCTTATTTTTTAAGTGCATCATTTAAAGAATCTATATTTAATAATGTAAGTCAATTAGCTAAAACAGTCCTATGATCCTAATAATTATTATTATTTTTAATATCATTTATTTTAAAATTTATATTTTTTAAATCAATTTCTTAATTTTAAATTACTTTTGATTTTTATTTGTTTTGTCTTTTTTTTAGTTAATTTAACTTCATAATTACATTTATTGATTGATGTTTATATAAATTATATTTATTACTTTAATAATAAAATTTGCTTCAAGTTAAAAGTAACTGATTACATTAAAACAAAAACAACTTCGACTATTATGAAGGAAATATATAATTATACAAAGGTTGCTATTAGAATTTTAAAAAAAATTACATTTTACCTGATATTTATCTTGTTTGTAAAAAAGTTTAGTTAATTATTAATCTTTATTAGAGTTTATAAAAAGTTTTTAATAGAAAATTTAAAATAAATCAAGTATATTTAATTTGAGAGATAGAAAATAATAAAGTAGCTAGAACCGATTTAACTTTTTTTTTTAAAGTTTATAAAATAAGTTTCCTAATTTTGATTAATCATGATTTATAAGATGTTGAAAACTAAGAAAAATAAAAATTAAAATTTAAATTGTTATCATTAGTTATTATTTTTAATAACGTTATAAATAAGGCTATTTAATTGAAATGTAATCCAATTTGTAATTACAAGAGAATAAAATTATTCAAAATAAAGCTATTTTCTTTCTAGAAGAGCTGTAAAACTTCGTGGTCTTCACATTTTGATAGTCAAAAAGAATTTAGGATAAGTAAATTAAATCCTTTAACCGATTCAAATTATGAGGTAAAACTTAGTTTGTTCATATAATAGAGTTGATTTTAGCTAACCTTGTTTCTGAAATAAGAAATTTTAAAAAAAGATTATTAGTAGATGTTTTGCGCATCTGAAAAGTTTTTCAATAGAACAATTAGATTATTAAAAATATAAGTAACAAAAATAGTTGCTGGTCGATCCGTAAACTTACTCTAAGTATAAAGTATTCAAATTTAGCGCAAGTTGGTCATTATTTAAATTTTATTTCTAAAACTTCATTTGTTGTGAATTCATCATTAAATTTTAATGGCAAACTTTCGATTTTCCAAAACCTGAAAAATTAATAAAACTCACAAAACAAATAACAAATTCATTTATTGAGGGGAAGTTGTATAATCTAAAATTTTACTTCAAATTCTAAGTGAATAATAGTTAATGGAAGGATTGAACTGAGCCTAAGGAAGAACATAAGCTAATATAGCAGTTCCCATCATTAATATGATTACACCTATAGCCCATACTAAATATTTAGGATCGCGATAAAACTATTTAACATACCTCTTGCAATCTGAACAAAAAATATGAAAAAGAATTAAGCAACATTATGTATGGTCAGTTTATGTTTATTTTATGTTTAATTTTACTGTCCACATAAGCTATTAATTTTATATTAAATAAAATGGTATTATTTAAGTAGAATATAATCAGTTTTTAAATATCAAGACTATTTAATATACCTTTGTATCACGAGCTTAATCTTTAATAATAATACTAATCTACTCTTACTAATAATTATGTATTATAATAATAAATGAATAATAAAGTTCTTAAATAAGAATACTTGACGAATTATTTAATAGATATAAAATATATTAGCTGACTTAAAGATAGATTACCAGAAATAAAACTAATACTTGGACTTTTAAAAAATAAAATAAATACGAATTTATTAGTAATATTTAAGCATAATTAAACTAACCTTACATACTTTCTAATTAAATTATAACTTAATTTATTAATTAAATAATAAGATATTAGGCCTTTTGTATAATCCTTAAATTTCTATTAATAAAGGGTTTAAGTAGTTATCTGTGTGGCTTTTCTTTAATGGCTTTTATTTGTTTTTTATTGATACTTTTTAATAGCTAATATTAAATCGGTCATTTGCGTACACTTTAATCTTTCATTTGCGTACACTTTAATAAGAACAGTCCGTATATTTATTATTAATCTTTTTAAAAATGGGTTTTTAATTGGAACTATCTTTTTTAGATAGACTTATATATATAACTAAGTCGACTAGACCTTAAATATACCTAAGTTGTATAAATTATACAAAAAGGGTTAAATATTTAGTACACATTTATTTAAAAAAGTTATTAATTAATAACTACTAGTATTAAAACTCCAATGTTGTAGTTATTTCTTATTTATAGACTTTTATTATATGAATAAAAATATAAGTGGCATACCAAAATATTAAGAGATTATTTAAAGTAAAGTATTAGTATCAAATTAAGTTTTTAATTAAGCTAGCCGGTATTATATTTTAATAATATTACATATAATAGAATATAATTCGTTTATTAGCATTTTAATACTCCTTATTTATTTATAATCTATGATGAAAGTAAATTTAACATTTTTCTAATTTACCTATTACTATTTATGAGCTTGACAAAAGACACGACTTAGGTATAAAGTCTAAACTTTTAAACTCAATACCAATATCAACCCAATTAAGGTATTAGGTCTTAAACAAATAACTTAGGTAAATTTTAAACAATCTAGTCCAAGTCAATATCTCTAGTTTTTCTATTATAAATTGATCTTAAGATCGTTATTAGAGATGACTCGAAAAAATATTAAGTTTAAATTTTTCATAATATAAATTTATATAGTAAACAAAATAAACTCTTTTGCTCAGATATTTGTGCAGCTTTACCTATATCTCAAAAATTGAGTATAAAATAATATTTTATTTAGCCTTTTTTAATAAATCCTCTATTTAGAGAAAATTAGTCTAACATTTCGTAACAGATTTTTTGTTTTGTTTTTGTAGTAAATTTATTATACGATCTTCTTCCTTCGTTAATAAGTTTTATATAAATGTGCAATACAAAATTGGTACTTACAATAGACCAGCATTCTTTTCTTATGTACCAAAAAAAATTAAGAAAAAAAGAATAAAATAAATAACTAAATAATTATCAATTTCTAATACTCTTATAAATAAATTTTACTATTCTTCTTTTAATAAATAAAACTAATACTTAAT
>Ga0153925_1000132_pt1 | contig 17161 bp, 19 predicted proteins | sample TSNJ009MetaG_FD_104684 | JGI IMG/M metagenome (GOLD analysis project Ga0153925, IMG submission 104684) | Attine ant fungus gardens microbial communities from New Jersey, USA - TSNJ009 MetaG | ecosystem: Host-associated > Fungi > Mycelium > Unclassified | place: USA: New Jersey, Wharton State...
AACTCGATGGAGTTCTTTGTTGGATTGCAGCCCTACTTATACTACTACTACAGTGGCTGTACCCTAGAGTCCCACAATCACATGTTCTTTCCAGAATGTTCTATGATCACCTGACCTTGTCACGTGATTTGACTTACTGAGCCCCCACCCTATTTATATCCTTACTCCATTGTATGCTTTGGGGTTTTGGATTAAATGTTCAAATGTGTGGGAAACCTTTTCCTGTTTGGAGCTCTTATAACACTAAGTTGGCTAGAACCAAAGAATATAAAAGATGTTAGGAAATTTTTAGGTCTTGCAAATTACTACAGGAGATTTATTAAGAACTTTACTTGAGTAGCAAGACTAATAAATGGACTAACAAGAAAAAATGTAAAGTAGAAATGGGAAAGCAAACAACAATAAGAATTTGACAAGCTCAAAAAGATCTTCATAACAAGACCAGTATTGGTAGCCCCAGATTTAAACAAAATATTTAGAGTAGAAGCAGATGTCTCAAATTATGTAACTAGAGGAATGCTTTCAATAAAGTGCTTAGATAACTTGTGAAGACTAGTGGCTTTTATCTCAAAATCTCTAAATGACACTGAAAAGAACTATAAGATACATAATAAAGAGATATTAGCCATAGTCAGGTGTTTGGAGGCATAGAGACACTTCCTAGAAAGAACTATGATAAAGTTTGAGATTTGGACAGATCACAAGAATCTTGAATATTTTATGAAAGTACAGAAGTTGAATAGAAGACAAGCTAGTGTTACAAAAAAGTGATTACTAAATAGTGATATGGAGGTATAACAAAATACCTGTTCAAAGAACTACATAAATAGCTGGACCCTCATTAGCAAGTAGCCTTGCTAATGTCGCTCTTTTGGTATAGTAGTAAACCATACAGTATGTGACTACTGGTCCATAGTACAACTGTGACAGTTTGGTCAGTTTCTCCAATCTTCTTTCTTTCATCTGCCATTTCAAGTCCTTTGTACTTAGCAGTACTAAGTCCCCTATACTGTATTCTTTTTCCTCTCTTCTCCTTCTGTTTGCAAATTTCTTCATCTCCTCCTATGCTTTCCCTAACACTGCTTTTGCTTCCTCCTGGATTTTCTTCATCTTTTCTATGAATTTTCCCACTGTTTTGTACTTTTCTTTCTTTCTTCTCTTGAATTCCATCCTTGGATCTTGGCCATAGTTTATCTTGAACAGCAAGGTTTTTGTTGCTGCATGAATTTTGTTATTGTATGCAAATTCCACCGTTCCTAACCAATCTGGCCACTGCTCTTGTCTATGATCAATAAAGACCCTCAGGTACTGTTCTAACTCCTGATTTATCCTCTCTATTTGGCCATCCATTTGAGGGTGATAAGCCATCGAGAGTTTCATCTGGATTCCCAGCAAGTTATTTAATTCCCTCATCATTCCTGCTACAAATTGTACTCCTCTATCTGATATAACACTTTCTGAGAGCCCATACAACTTCCATACATGATCTTGGAACAGCTTTGTGAGTCCCTTTGCTGATATCCTTTCTGTTGTTGCTATGAAGTGTGCCATTTTGCTAAAACAGTCACATACTACTAGAATGGCATCGTATCCTTGGGCCAATGGCAGTTTGGTAATAAAATCTGCCAATATATGACTCCATGGTTTTTCTGGGATTGCATTGGGCATCAGCTTTCCTGCTGGTGCCTCGCTCCAGTTTTTGTATCTCTGGCACGTATCACATTTATCTACATATCTCCCTACTTCTTTCGTTACTCTTGGCCACCAGTAATTCCTGGCCACCAACTCTACTATCTTCCATCTTCTCCCATATCCTCCTATTGGAGTGTTGTGGTGTAGTTGGATTATCTCCCTTCTGAGGTCCTCTTCTGGTATGTATATTCTTTCTTCCTTTAATACTATTCTGTTCTCTACTTCCTACTCTTCATCTTTCAGTACCTTTATCCCTGCCCTTTTTAACTCTTCCATTGCTTTTACTATCTTCTCATCCCCTTCCTGTGCTCTTTTGATTCTTTCTCTTAGGTTTTCCTCCTGTATCATCATTTCTGCCCCCCTAATCCACTCTGGCTTTATCAGTTTCTGGTCTTTGTTATCTCTTTCTACTCCCTCCTGCCAGTCTGGTCTTCTGCTTAATCCATCCGCCTTTCCCATACTCTTTCCTGGAATGTACTTTAATATAAAATTAAATCACGATAGGTATAGGGTCTATCTTGCTTGTCTATAGTTTAATTTTTGACTTGTCATAGAATACTGGAGGTTCTTATGGTCTGTCTAGATTTCAAATTTGAGTTTTGCTCCTTCCAAGTAATGCCTCCATGCTTCTAGGTATCTTATAACTGCCAGCATCTCCTTATCATGAATTTTGTAGTTTCGCTCTATAGCATTTAATGATTTAGAGATGAAGGCTACTGGCCTCTACTTTCCATCTTCGTACTTTATCGACAGCACTCCCTCTGCTGCATAGTCTGAGGCATCTACTTCTACTCTTATTTCCCTATCGATATCTGGAATGGCCAGAATAGGTTCTGTGGTGAATACTGCCTTAAGTTTCTTGAACATCTCTTCCTGCTCCTTCTCCTACTTCTACTTTTGCTCCTTTCTGACTAGCATGTGTAGCAGTGCTGCTATCCTAGCAAAGTTCTTTATGAATCTCCTGTAGTAATTGGCGAGGCCTAGGAACTTTTGTACTTTCTTGATGTTTCTAGGTGCTGGCCAGCTCAGGACTCCTTCTACCTTCTCCTTCTGCATCTCCACTTTCTTTGGACCGGTCACTACTCCCAGGAACTCTACCTCTCTCACTTTCCATTTGCATTTCTCCAGCTTCACAAATAGATCATTCTTCTCCAATCTCCTTAGCACTTCCTCTACTAGTTCGTCATAACCCTCCTCTATATCTGTGGCCACTAAAATGTCGTTGATGAAGGTCACCATGTCCCCTTGGTTTATGAGGTCCCTGAACAGGTTGTTTATCATTGCTTGGAAGGTAGCAGGGGAGTTTGTTAACCCAAAATACATGACTGTGGGCTTATATGCTCTAATATATGTCATGAATGCTGTCTTCTATTCATTCCTTTCCTTGATTCTGACATTATTATATCCCCATCTTAAGTCCAACTTCGTAAATACCTTCCTCTTTCCTACTCCATCTAATATGTCTGCAATGAGGGGTAAAGGGTACCTATTTTTTATTGTCTACTAGTTTATGTACCGATAATCTTGTACCATCCTCCGTATACTATTCTTTTTCGCCACAAAGTGTACTGGTGACATTTGAGGTGATTTGGAGAGTTGGATATATCCTTTCCTCAACTGGTCTTCCACAAATATCTGTACCTCCTCTCTTTTTTCTTTTGATAATAAGTATACCTTCCCTTTCTTTGGTGTAAACCCCTCCTTTAATTCTATAGCATGATCCCAGGTTTTCTATACTGGCATCCTCTCCGACTCTCTCTTTTTGAATACTTTTCTCCACTTCCAAAATTGTCTGGGCACCAGTCTTCTTAATGTTTCTTTGTCCTCATCCTTTTTCATCTTTCTTGCTTCCTCTTCCCCCCTTTCTTGTTTTCTTCTCCTACATATTGGTAGACAACGTGTCATTTTTACTTTCCCTTTCTCCCAGTCTATTTCTGGATTATGGGCTGCTAGCCACGGCATATCCAGTATCAGCTCCATTTTTTCCAAGCTACACATGTCTATCCTTGTCCTTTCTATATGTCCTTTGAAGAACATATTGCACTCAACCTGGTGCGCTATAGCTCCTCCCACATTTATTGTTCTATCCACATTCTGGACTAAGAGGGGTTTTTTTAACTTTTCCATTTTAAATCCCTTTTTCTTTGCAAAGGTCGCGTTCATGAACAGACCTGTCACCCCACTATCCAATAGTACCTTTACTGCTATCCCTTCATGATTTTCCAACTTTTCTAACCCCACTTTCAACCAGACCTCTCTTAATGGCTATAGTGTACACCGTATATCTCTTACTCTCTCAGTTGTATTAATGTAATTTAATTTATTGCCCAATTTTTCTGGGTGCAATACACTGTATATATTGTTGAAGGCCAGTCGAGAGCTCACTGTCCTCCATTTTCTTTTGCCAACTCCTACGGCATTTCTACTATCCTTTCCTTATGCCTTTTCTAGCAGTTCCTGGCCATGTGGCCCCACTTTCCACACACATAGCATGTCCTGTCTCCTTTATTTCCTCTATCTATATCCATTGTATTTGGATCTCTCCTTGGACCCATTTGATCTCCTCCTCTATTAAGTATATTTCCTCCTCCTCCTCCTCTGTATCCTCCTTCCATTCTCCATGTTATTTGTTCCTCTCTTCCCCCATATGATCCTCTCCCTCTTGGCTGCGCATTTCCCCCTGGGCACACCGCATTCCTCCCCAATACTCTCTCCTCTGCCCTACTCTATCTCTGGTTTCTGTCTAGTCTCACCACCCTTTCTTGCCACTCTCCAATGGTAGTTGGCAGTTCCTCTGCTTCAGCTAACTTCCTCCTGATGGCCCTGTTTAGTTCTTGTTTAAATTCTTCAATGAAAGGTCTTCCCTCATAGCCACTTCCTCTGGCAACCTTTTTGAATTCCTGCACATATTCATCATAGGTTCTTCCTCCTTGTTCAATTGTTCTCAGTTGCTCTATCTTTCTCTCCTCTTCTGATATCTCCCCAAAGTTGTTTCTTATTTTAGCAAAGAGCTGCTCTGCCAATTCTACTTCCGACTCCCCCTTCGCCAACTCATCCAACAGGTTGTTCTTCCATATCTCTGCTATTCCTCCTTGTATGTATGATAATACCCATGCCACCTGGGTTGCCGCCACCTCTTCTGTTATTTTCATTCTGATATATAGTCGAGCTATGTTTACAAACGCACTCACCTCCTCCATCTTCCCACTAAAGACTTGAGGCCTTGCGACCTCTACTCTGCTTCCTTGCTGTTGAAGGAGCATGGTGTTAACCTGCTGCTACAGGGTTGCGATCATGGCAAGGAGTTGCTCCTCTCTGGTTTGACGAGGGGTAGATGCTAAGGAGGTTTTCCTCTATTGCTGTTGTCAAGACATGTTATAGAGTGGTGGTGGTGATGGTGATGGTGATGGGGTCGATAATTTGTATTCTGATGACTCTGGATCCAGTATTACTAGTCAAGCTTTTATGTCCAACAGAGCACCAAATCTTCACCTGTCTGGACTTCTATTGCCTTACTGACTACTGCCCTAGTCAAATTTGGTATACAATTGCCTCTAAAAAGAGGACCCCTAAACTAAGCAGCTTTCTAAAGAATAACCGCTAATCTCCTGTGTATACCACTTACAATAGAGTGCAGCATAGAGTTTATACAAGGAAGAAAGTAACAAACAACGTCCAATTGCAAGGTCAGGACTTGAACAAGGTACCTAGACTTAGTACCAAGTCTCCTCCCTCAGTCCCTAACTGACTGAGAAGTCCTCTTTACAGCTAGGGCCTGCTATCCAAAATGCTTGTGAGCGCTGTGCCCCCTAGTGAAAAAGGTAAGAGAGTAAGCAGTGGTGAGGCCATGAGATGCAAGATCACCATTGGGTATTGAGTTCTTATGTTATCGATAGACAGTGAATGTCCTTAGTGATCACCCTAGAGGGATGTTCAAGAAGAACTTAATGGAGTTCTTCATTGGATTGTAGCTCTACTTATACTACTATTACAGTGGCTGTACCCTAGAGTCCTGCAATCACATGTTCTTTCCAGAATGTTCTATAATCACCTGACCTTGTCACATGATTTGACTTGCTAAGTCCCTATACTATTTATATCCTTACTCCACTGTATGCTTTGAGGTTTTGGATTAAGTGTTCAAATGTGTGGGAAACCTTTTCCTGTTTGGGGCTCTCATAACAATAATGGAAAGGAGAAAAAGCAAGAGAATAAAGAACAATAGAAACAATAAAAGAGAAGAAAGAAGAAATTGGGCAAGAAGGTTTGGGGCTCAAGTGTTAGTGTGAGGTTATGAAGACTTAGACTCAACCAAAGTGGTTATTCAGGAAGAACTTGATAGAGTTCTCTATTAGATTGTACAACTACTTATACAAATATTTATTGGTCTGTGTGCTTATCTTCTGCAATCATATGATTCTTACTAATAACTACATATATCTTATATAAGCTTTCCTATGCTATTTATATCCCTCTTTTATCATACTTCTGGATGTTATTTACTAGATTGAGAAATATGCAGGAAATAGTTTTCTTTCTTGAAACTATCTCATAATATAGTTTTCCTTCAAGTTTCCTTGTCCTAGGGAATTTTTCTATTGTCTCTAGTTCTCTTTCCATCTTTTCTTCCTTTGTCTCTTGTATTTCTTGTTTGACCATCTCCACAGTATTTTAGCTATAAACCTCTCTGGTAGTTCTCTTGAGAATACCTTTTCATCCTTTTTTTTTTTCTGTCACTGTATTTCTTTAGCCTCTTCTCTATACTCCCTTTCAAACTCTTCAACTAACTTCCTTGCATTTTTTAAGTTTTCTCTACTTTTCCAAGTATTTTCTTCCATTATATACCTCTTCTATCATACCAGAAACTTTTTCTTTCTCTTGACTATTCTTTTATTTAGTATTGTATTTTTTCTATCTCAAATTTCTCTTCTCCTTTAATAACAACCAGTTTTGGTAGGGTTTTTCTCTGTTCTTCTACCTGAGGCCTGTACAACTGTACTCAACTTATGTTAACTACAGGATATATCTTAACAGAACTAGGTAGTTCTAATTCTATAGCATTGGTCAAGATAATTCTCTTGATCCTGTAAGGTTCCACAAACCATTCTGTTAACTTCTCTAATCTCCTTCCCACTATCTGCCATTTAAGATCCTTTGTACTTAATAGTACTAAGTCTCTGATTTTGTATTTCTTTACTTTCTCTCACTTTCTATCTGTATATCTCTTTATCTCTTCCTGGATTTTCTTTATTTTTTCTACAAACTTTCCCTTTCTTCTCTTTTCAAATCCTATTCTTGGGTTCTGACTATTATAAGATGGTTCCTAGAAAAGAAACTATTTTCTATGTGTTCTTCAACTTAGTAAATAATATCTAGGACTACAATGCCAGAGGGATATAAATAGCATGGGAAGACTTATGTAAGATATGTACAGTTATTAGTCAGGATCATGTGATTGTGGGAGATAGATATACAGACCAACAGACCTTTGTATAAGTAGCAGCATAATCTAATAAAGGACTTTATTGAGTTCTTCCTGAACATCTATCTTAGGTAAACCTTAAGTCTTCACAACTCAGCATTAACACTGACTGTAGTTTGCTTTAAATGGAGAGATTTTTATTGCTGAATGAATCTTGTTGTTATATGTGAATTTAGTAGTCCCCAGTCATTCTAGCCACTACTTTTGTCTATGATTAATAAAGACTCTCAGGTACTGTTCTAGTTCCTAATTCACCCTCTTCATCTATCCATCTGTTTGAGGATGATAGACTGTTAACAGCTTCATCTGGATTTCCAATAACTTATTCAGTTCTTTCATCATCCCTGCTACAAACTATACTCCTTTGTCTAATATGATGTTTTCTAGAAGTCTATGCAACTTTTAGACATGATCTCTAAATAGTCTAGCAAGTCCCTTTGCCAATGTTTTTTCTATAGTTGCTATAAAATAAGCTATTTTACTGAACTGATCACAACCTACTAAGATCATATTGTAGCCTTGTGCTAAAGGTAGCTTGGTAATGAAGTCTGCAGAAATATAACTCCATGGTTTCTCCAGAATTACATTAGGTATCAGTTTTTCTGCTGGTGCTTTACTTCTGTTTTTGTATTGTTGACAAACATTATATCTCTCTACATATCTTCCTACTTCTTTTGTTACTCCTAGCCACCAATAGTTTCTTGTCATCAACTCTATTGTCTTCCATTTTCTCTTATGTCTTCCCACTGGCATATCATAATGCAAACATATCACCTCTTCTCTTAGCTCTTCTTCTAGAACATATACTTATCTTTTCTTTATGATTAACCCCTCTTTTACTGTTCATTCCTTATCTCTTAGCATTTTCATTCCTGCCTTCTTTAGTTCCTCTACCACTTTTACTATTTTTTTATCTTTCTCTTGCACTTTCTTGATCTTTTCCCTTAGATTATTTTCTTTTACCAATGTCTCTGTTTGTTTTATTTACCCTAGCTTTATCAATGTTTGGTTTTCATTATTGTTCTCTACTCCTTTCTGCCAATCTGGTCTCTAACTTAATCCATTTGCCTTTCCTATACTTTTGCCTGGAACATGCTTTAGAGTAAAGTCAAATTGTGATAGGTACAATGTCTATCTAGCTTGTCTCTGATTTAGCTTTTGGCTAGTCATAAAGTACTGGAGGTTTTTATGGTCCATCTAGATTTCAAACTTTATTTTTGCTCCCTCCAAGTAATGTTTCCATACCTCTAAGCATCAAATTACTGCTAACATTTTCTTGTCATGAATTTCATAGTTGTGCTCTATCATATTCAATGATTTGGAAATAAAGGCAACTAGTCTTCATTTTTCGTTTTCATATTTGACTAACAGTACTTTTTCTATTGTATAATCTGAAGTGTTGGTCTTTACTCTCATTTCCTTATCTAAGTCCAGAATAGCCAGGACTAGCTCAGTTGTAAATACCTTCTTCAACCTTTTGAATGCTTCTACTTGTTTTTTTTCCCATTTCCACTTTTCTTCCTTTCTAACCAATTGGTGCAATAGAGCTATAATCCTAGCAAAGTCTTTGATAAACTGCCTATAGTAGTTGACGAGTCCCAGAAACTTTTGCACTTCTTTTATATTTTTTGGTGCTGGCCAACTTAGTACTTTATCTACCTTTTCTTTTTGTATTTCAACTTCCTGGGGACTAATCACCATGCCTAGAAATTTTCTTTTACTTTCTACCAATACTTTTCTGGTTTGACAAATAGGTTGTTTTCTTCCAATCTTTTCAATACCTCCTTTACTAGCTCATTATGCCCTTCTTTGGTATCTGTAGCCACTATTATATTATCAATGAATATCATTGTATTTTCTTGATTGATTATATCTCAGAATAGATCATTTATCATAGTTTGAAAGGTGGCTGGGGAATTTGTCAGTCCAAAATATATAACTATTAGTTTATATGCTCCAATATACATTGTGAACACTATCTTCCATTCATTTCCTTCCTTGATCCTCACATTATTATATCCCCATCTAAAGTCAAGTTTTGTAAATACCTTTTTCTTTTTTACTTTATCCAGGATATCTGCAATTAGGGGTAAGAGATATCTATTCTTTACTGTCCACTGATTTATATGACAATAGTCTTATACCATTCTTCTCTTTTCATTCTTCTTTGCTACAAAATGAACTAGTGAGGTCTATAGTGATTTTGACAGTTAAATATATCCCTTTTACAGTTGATTCTCCATAAATGTCTATACCTCCTTTCTTTTTTCTCATGACAGTGAATACACTTTCTCCTTTCTTGGCACAAATCCCTCCTTTAATTCTATCATATGGTTGTTATGAGAGTCCCAAAATGGAAATAGTTTCCTGTGTAGTTGAACACTTGATCTAAAACCTCAAATTATACAATGGAGTTAAGATATAAATAGTATAGAAACTTAGGTAATCAGATCACATAATAAGGTCAGGTGATCATAGAACATTCTGGAAGGACATGTGATCATGAGCTAATAGTAGCACAGCCACTGTAAAGTAGTATAAGTAGTAGTCCAATCTAATGAAGAACTCTATTGAGTTCTTCTTAAACATCCACCTAGGATGATCACTAAGGACATTCACTGTCTATCGGTAACAATAGTCCCATGGCTTTCTAGTAAGCATTCTTTCTGACTCTTCCTTTTCAAATACCTTTTTCTACTTCCAGAACCTTCTCAGTACTAATTTCTCTATTGTTTTTCCTTCTTCTGTTTTTCTTACCTGTCTTTTCTCCTGTGTTTTTTGCTTCTTACTTCTACATATTGGTAGACACCACGTTATTTTTACCTCTCCTTTCTCCCAGTCGATCTCTAGGTTATGAACAGCTAGCCATAGCATCTCCAATATTACCTTTGTCTTTTCTTAATTACACATATCCATTCATACCCTCTCAACATGCCTCTTAAAGAACATATTGTACTCTATCTGATGAGTAATTACCCCTCCCACATTTACAGTTCCATTTACATTTCATATTAGCAGAGGATTTTTTTAGTCTTTCTAGCTTAAATCCCTTTTCTTTTGCAAACTTTGTGTCTATAAATAGATCTATTGCTCCACTATCCAGTAGTGCTTTTACTGCTACCCCTTCATAATTCTCTAGCTTTTCCAACCCCACTGTTATCTACACTTCTCTTAGTAGCCAGAGTATATGCCATATATCTTTTACTCCTTTAGTGTTACTTTGACATGAAATTTTATTTCCTAGCTTTTCTGGATGCAATATACTGTACATATTTGAAAAAACCAGCTAGAAGCTCATTGTTCTCCATTGTCTTTTGTTGACTCTTATGGTGTTTCTACTACTCTTTCTTTTCTTTACTAACAGTTTTTGGCCATATGGTCCCACTTTCCACAGATATAGCATATTCTGTTCTCTTCTCTCTCTCCATCAATATCTATTGCATTGGGGTCTCTTCCTAGCTGCTGTTCCCTCTAATTGCTTTGTACTTCTCTCCTAAAGTTCTAATCTCCTATCCTCTATACAACACAATAGACCAGTAACACAGAGCTGATAACAAAAGACTAAATATGAGCCTACTTAATATAGAGGTCAGGTCTTAGGCAGGGACACAAGTTTTGTTCTAGCCATTTACCCACTATTCTTAACTGATAGTGAAGTTCTCTTTATAACTAGGACTTACTTTTCAAAAAGCTTTCAAGTGCTGTGCTTATTAGCAAGAACAATGAGAGAGTAAGTAGAAATAGAGATGTTAAGGCTGTGAGATGTAAGGTCAATGATAGGTATCAAGTTCTTATATTAGTACGAGGCTGTGAAGACTTAGGCTCAACCAAGATAGTTGTTTAGAAAGATCTCTATTAAATTGTATAACTATTTATACAAATATTTGTTGGTCTGTGTGCTTATCTTCTACAATCACATGACCCTTATTAATAACTATATATATCTTATATAAGCTTTCTTATGCTATTTATATCCCTCTTGTGTTATACTCCTGGATGTTATCTATTAGGTTAAGAAATATACAGAAAATAGTTTTTTTTCTTGGAACTATCTTATAATATTAAGGAGTAGACAGAAGAAGATAATAATAATATAGGGGACATACATAACCTCTACTATGACCTATAAAAATCCTTAGGACAAGGAATCTTGAGAGGGGAATAGTGTCATGATACAGTCAAAACAGCTAAGTTATTATTTATATTTCTTTTTTATTTGATTAAATGATCAGTGGACATACAAGAGGGAATGACTCAAAAGAGATGTGTAGGACTTTATAAATAGAAGTAAATACAGAATGTATATAAGTAGTATACAGTGATCCAATAGAAACTCTATTGAGTTCTCCTTGTCAACTCAGACTAGAAGTAGTTCCTAAGATATCACAGTCTAAGTTTTTACAGTCCAAGTACACAATCATGATTCCTTTTGCAATTAAATCTTGGAAGATGTTGTTTATCATGGTCTAAAAGGTAACTGGACTGTTAGTCATCCCAAAGAACATTACTAGAGGCTTAAAGAGTCTGTGGTTTATCCAAAAAGCAGTCTTCTACTCATCTCTGGGTTTGATGCACACATTGTTGAATCCCTAGTGGATATTTAGTTTAGTGAAATACTTGGCTCTGTAGAGCTGGGAGATAAGCTAGGAGATAAGAGAGAGTAGGTATTGGTTTCTTCTCTTTAATGAAGAAAACTAGTACAGCCATAGGTGACTTAGAGAAATAGATATGACTAGTATATAAGTTCTTCTCCAGAAATATATCTAACTCAGTTTGCTCTACTGGGGACAAAGGGTATACTTTTGACAGTTTGGGCTCAGATTCTGTTATTAGCTCAATAGCATAGTCCCAATAGTGATGTTCTAGGAGAACATTAAAGCTATTCTTGGCAAAAACAAATTCAAACCTCTGGGCATACTCTAGTAATTGGGTAGCAAGATGTTGGGTTTTTATGCTATGCTAGGCTCCTTCAGCCAGGTGCTGAGAGTTAGTGGTAGTAGCTTAGAGGTCAGTAACTGTAGGTTCTAGGAGTATTTGTATTATGAACAAGCAGTCTCTAGATTTCTAGTCTCTACTGTCACAAACTTCATTTGGACCATAACTCCAGGAATACTTGACTGATTTCAATGATCTAAATGACCACCAAAAGCCCTTAAAAAGACCTTTCAAATGGTACCAGAAACATCTCAAAGCAATCAGTATTCACCGAGTTATCAGCAGATCAGTCAGTGATCACCAAGTCACTAGATACTAAGTCACTGATATCTCAGGAACTGCTTAACATAATTGTTTGCTTCAATAACCATTGTGAATCTCTCTTCAATGCACTTCTTTTGGCTATAAATAGATCCTGAGGTGATAAGATCCCATAGAAATACAAGGTCCTCAATATTTGCACATAATATTGATCTTTACTCATAGATTATCATCTGTCCTTGAATAGAACAAAGGACTGCCCTAAGATGGTTAGGTTATCTCTATTTCAAGAACAATAGTACTTCTATATGTAGAACAATAGGTAGTAATCATGTGGTAGGCTGTTCTGGTACATAGACCACTACAATTATGTATTTAAGAACTGTATGTCTAAGGATAAACCTCAGACTTAACAACATCTTTTGCTGCTTGTCTAACTTTGTTTTTTTGAACACTTTGATTATCAAATCAAGTAATCACAAATCAGTAAGTGGCCATTTATGATAGGTACCATTTGAAAGGTCTTCTTAAGGGCTTTTGGTGGCTATTTAGATTGTTGAAATCAGTCAAGTATTTCCAGAGTTATGGTCTGAATAAAGTTTGTAATACAGACTATAGAAAGATCAAAGAGATGGTCCCAAGAAAATTTTCTAAAATAGAGAAAAGTGTCTGGAAAGGTAGAATCAGAAAGAATACCAATAAGGAAAATTTAGGATTATACTATAGATCTCAAGGAGACATTTAAACCACAAAAGGAAAGAATTTATTCTTTATCCAAAGATGAAAGGGAAGAAGTTCAGAACTTCATAAATGACCAACTAAGAAAGAAGTATATTAGACTATTAAAATCCCCTCAGATGTTGCCAGTATTCTTTGTAAACAAGAAAAATAGGAGTAAAAGAATAATAATGGACTACCATAGTCTAAATGATCAAACAGTGAAAAACAACTACCTGCTGCTATTGATTATGGATTTAATAGATAATATGGGAGTAAAAGAGTATTCACAAAAATGGACTTGGGGTAGAGGTTTAACAATGTGAGGATAAAAAAAAAAGATAAGTAAAAGAGAGAATTTACAATATATGTAGGATCCTTTAAACCAATGGTTATATTTTTTGGGATGACAAATTCACCAGCTATATTCTAGGCAATAATGAACAAAATCCTAAGAGATATGATCAATGAAGAAAAGGTAGCAGCCTTTGTGGATAATATATTGGTAAGAACAAAAACAGAGGAAGAATACAATGAGATAATAGAAGAGGTGTTGAAAAGGCTAGAAGAAAATAACTAATATGTCAAACCAGAGAAGTATATATGGAAAGTGATGAAGATTGGATTCCTGGGGGTTGTTATAGGACCCAATGGAATAGAAATAGAAAAGGAAAAAGTGAATAGAGTACTAAGTTAGCCAGAGCCAAAGAACATAAAAGATGTCAGAAAATTTTTGGACCTTGCAAACTACTATAGAAGGTTTATCAAAGATTTTTCTCAGGTAGCAAGACTAATGAATATACTGACTAGAAAGGATATAAAGTAACAATGGGAAAGAGAGCAACAGCAGGTATTTGATGAACTTAAAAGGATCTTTATAACCAGACCAGTACTAGCAGCTCTAGACTTAGACAAGGAGTTCAGAATAGAAGTAGACACTTCAAATTATGCTACTGGAGAAGTATTATTAGTAAAGTGCTCTAATAGGATATAGAGACCAGTTGTTTTCATTTCAAAATCTCTAAGTAATACAGAAAGAAACTATAAGATACATGACAAGAAAATGTTAGCAGTAGTTAGATACTTGAAAGCATAGAGGTACTTTCTGAAAGGAATGACTACAAAATTTGAGATTTGGACAGACCATAAAAATCTTAAGTATTTCATAAAGGTGCAGAAGTTAAATAAAAGGCAAGCAAGATAGGCTCTATATTTATTTAGATTTGACTTTATGCTCAAACATATTCCAGAGAGTAAGATAGAGAAAGCAGATAGCTTGAGCAGAAGGCTAGATTGGGAGGTTGGAGTAAAAAGAGATAATGAGGATGAAATGCTAGTTAAGCTAGAATAATTAGAGGTAAAGAGAACAAAAGAAGTGGAGGTGATCATAGAGAGTGTGGATTCACTAGAGAAAGTAAAGTAGTCAAGAGTAAGAGATAACAAAGTAGTTAATGTAGTGGAAGAGATAAAGTAAACAGAAGTAAAGATACTAAGAGATAAAGAATAGAGAGAAATTGACAGCATAATATACAAGGAGGGAAAGGTGTATATACCTAAGAACAAGAAATTAAGAGCAGAGATTATTAGGTTGCATCACAATACATCAGTAGGAAGATATAGGGAACAATAGAAAATAGTAAAATTAGTCACAAGAAACTTTTAGTAGCTAAAAGTAACAAAGGAGATGAAGCAATATATAGAAAGGTATAATTCCTGCCAAAGAAATAAAAACCACACAGAACAACCAGCAGACAAATTAATACCCAACTTGATACCAGAAAAGCCCTGGAGTTATATATTAGCAGACTTTATTACAAAGCTACCATTGGCACAAGGATATGACTTAATCTTAGTAGTAGTGGATAAGTTAACAAAGATGGCTCATTTTATTCTTACTATGGAGAAAATATTAGCAGAAGAGCTAACTAGGCTGTTTAGAAACAACATATAGAAACTACATAGGTTATCTAAAAGTATTATTTCAGATAAAGGACCCTAATTTATAGCAGGATTGATAAAGGAGTTGAATAAAATATTGGGGATTGAGAACAAGATATCAATAGTATTCCATCCTCAGACAGATGGACAAATGGAAAGAATCAACCAAGAACTTGAACAGTATTTGAGGATGTTCATAGACTACAGGCAAGAGCAGTGGCCAGATTGGTTGGGGATGGCTGAGTTTGCCTATAACAATAAAGCATATTTAAGTACTAAGATATTGCCCTTTAAGGTAAACTATAAACAAGATCCTAGAATGGGATTTGAAGTAAGGAGAAAAGGAAAATATAAGAGAGCAGAGAAGTTTATGATTAAAATAAAAGAGGTACAAGAAGAAGCAAAAGCAGTACTGGGAAAGGTACAGGAGGAAATAAAGAAGTATATAGATAGAAAAAAAGGAGAAGTCAATAAATATAAAGTAAGGGACTTAGTAATGCTCAGCACTAAGAACTTGAAATACTAAATAGTTAGAAGAAGAACAGAGAAGTTGACAAAAAGGTTTGTAGACCTCTATAAAATAAAGAAGATTGTATTGACAAATACAGTTGAATTGGAGTTACTTAGTACAGTAAGGATACATCTAGTAGTAAACATTAGCAGAATACATAGATACATAAAGCAGATGGAAGGGCAAAAGAAGAAGTAACCAGCTCCAATTATAATTGAAGAAGAAGAAGAATAGGAGGTTGAGAGAATACTAAATAAGTAGTAGATTAGAGAAAAAGACAAATATTTAGTATAGTAGAAAGGATTTACAGCAGAGTCAGATACTTGGGAAGGGATAGAGAATCTAGGAAATGCAAAAGAAGTAGTTGAAGAGTTTGAAAAAGAGTATCAACAAGACATAAAGAATATCTAGAGATAAAAAAAAAAAAGAAATATTTAGAAGAGGAAAATTACTAGGAAGATTTATAGTAAGAAAGTTATATAGATGGACAGATAAAAGGTATGATAAAGAGTACTGGGTGAGGTTAGAAAGGAATTAGAGACACTGGAAGGAAAAACCAATTAGAGGACAAAAAATAATGGAAATAATCAAGGAAGAAGAAAAAGAAATTGGTCAAGAAGAATCTGGACTTAAAAAGTAGAATGAAGAGGATAATGAAATGGGGAATATCTATGATCCCTACTATGAGTTATAAAAATTCTTAGAATAAGAAATCTTGAGAGGGGGGTAGTGTCATGACTTGGCAAAAATAGCTAAGTTATTATTTTATTTTACTTTATTTTTCTTTTCTTTTCTTTTCTTATTTGGACTTATGTTACATGATAAGTGTGGGAAAGTAGTGCACAGACCATATAGTAGTAGTTGTATAAGTAGTGTATAGAATCAAATAGAAACTCTATTGAGTTCTTCTTGTTAACTTAGACTTGGAGAGTGATTAAGTCATCTCAGGCTAAGTCATTACAGGGATAGCAGCATGGGAAGACTATAATATACTGTGAATTACTATGAATATACTATGAGTATACACTCCGGGTTCTGGAAAATGATGCAATGAGTGGAGTCAGAGGTAGAATACACTATGAGATGAATTAATATATGTTGCTCTCTGGTCCTGTGGTTTTACAGCTGGTCTAGAGGGAATGCAATGATAACACAGGAGTAGAATGACCTTGGCCTCAGCTCATGCACTATGCCTCAATCTCCTGTTATGTGTATGGTTACTTATTTTGGAGTAGTAGAATGTCATCCAAGGGAGAGATAATTTCAGGAGTAAGGAGTTATATAGCAGAGAGTACTACAGGAATATGGGAGAAGGTGGTTTAAGACTTTAGGACTTTAATCTATGAACTAGGTTGTTACCATGTATCTACCCTGTATATACACCAACTGGAGAAGGAGGGAGCCAGTCTGAAACATAATACTCCTAGTCTGAAACATGATACTCCTATAGGAGATAAATAATAATAATAAAGAAAATGAATAAAAAAATATTAATTTATACCGAATTTTCTGGTATATGACAAGTTGCCTCTCACTTATTGGAGTCTCACTATGTCCTTACTCCTTCCTGACACTGAATCTCATCACACAATGCTTGTATGGAACAAGACCAAAATGTGTTGAAT
>Ga0153925_1000138_pt1 | contig 16965 bp, 12 predicted proteins | sample TSNJ009MetaG_FD_104684 | JGI IMG/M metagenome (GOLD analysis project Ga0153925, IMG submission 104684) | Attine ant fungus gardens microbial communities from New Jersey, USA - TSNJ009 MetaG | ecosystem: Host-associated > Fungi > Mycelium > Unclassified | place: USA: New Jersey, Wharton State...
ATAAAATTTGAGATTTGGACAGACCACAAAAATCTTGAATATTTTATGAAAGTGCAGAAATTGAACAGAAGACAAGCAAGATGGGCATTGTATCTATCAAGATTTGATTTTACACTCAAGCATGTTCCAGGGAGTAGAATGGGAAAGGTAAATAGTTTAAGTAGAAGGCTGGATTGGGAAATAGGAGTAGAAAGAGATAATGAGGATGAGACATTGGTAAAGCCAGAATGGTTGGAGGTCAGAAAAATGGAGAAAGTGGAAGTAATAGTAAAAGGAGTGGATTTACTAGAGAAAGTAAAACAGTTGAAAGTAAAAGATGATGAGGTGATCAAAGCAGTGGAAGAAATGAAACAAGCAGGGGTAAAGATGCTAAGAGATGAGGAATAGAGAGAAGTTGATGGTATCATGTATAAGGAAGGAAAGGTATATATACTGAAAGATAAGAAATTAAGAGCAGAAATCATTTGGTTACATCATGATACACTAGTAAGAGAACATGGGGGACAGTGGAAAATAGTATAATTGGTCACTAGGAACTTTTGGTAGCCAGGAATTATGAAAGAGGTAAAATGGTATATAGAGGGGTGTGACATGTGCTAGTATAATAAAAACTGCACAGAACAGCCAGCAAGAAAATTAATACCAAATTCAATTCTGGAGAAACCTTGGGCCCACATTTCAGCAGATTTTATCACTAAATTGCTGCTAGCACAAGGATACAACTCAATTTTAGTATTAGTCAATAGATTGACAAAAATGGTACATTTTATTCCTACTACAGAAAAGACATTGGTGGAAGAACTAGCTAGGTTGTTTAGAGACAACATGTAGAAGTTACATGGATTATCCAAGAATATCATTTCAGACAGGGGACCTTAGTTTGTGGCAGGAATAATGCAGGAGTTAAACAGGATGTTGGGGATCAAGAGTAAATTGTCAATGGCATTCCATCCTTAGACAGATGAATAAACAGAGAGGGTTAATCAGGAACTAGAACAGTACTTGAGGATGTTCATCAATCATAGGCAGAAGCAGTGGCCAGATTGGTTAGGAATAGCCAAGTTTGCCTACAACAACAAAGTGCATTTGAGTACTAAAATGTTGCCTTTCAAGGCAAATTATAGACAAAATCCCAGAATGGGGTTTGAGATAAAAAAGAAGGGAAAGTATGAAGAGGCAGAGAAATTCACAACAAAGATAAAAGAGATTTAGGAGGAGGCAAAAGCAGTGCTAGGAAAAGTGCAAGAAGAAATGAAAAAATACATAGATAGAAAGAGAGCAGAAGTTGATAAGTACAAAGTGGAAGACTTGGTGATGCTTAACACTAAGGATTTGAAATACCAAATGGTTGGAAGGAGAATGGAAAAGTTGATAGAGAGGTTTGTAGGCCCTTATAGAATAAAGAAGATTGTATCATCAAACACAGTAGAATTAGAACTACCTAGTACAGTAAAGATACACCTGGTAGTTAATGCTAGTAGAGTACAAAAATATGTAAGGCAAGTAGAGGGGCAGAGGAAGGAGCAACTGGCTCCAGTTATAATCAAGGGAGAGGAGGAATAGGAGGTCAAAAGAATATTAAATAAGTGATAGGTTAGAGGGAAGAATAGGTATCTGGTACAATAAAAGGGATTTATAGCAGAGTCAGATACTTGGGAAGGGAAGAAAAATCTGGAGAATGCAAAGGAGGCAATAGAAGAGTTTGAAAGAGAGTACAGAAGAGACATGGAAGATATCAGGAGACAAGAAAAAGAAGAAGGAACCTTTAGGAGAAGAGAGTTACCAGGAAGGTTTACAGCAAGAAAATTATTTGGGTGGTCAAATAAGAAGTATAATGAGGAATACTGGGTGAGATTAGAAAGAAATTGGAAGAGATAGAAAGGAGGAAGAGCAAGGGGGCAAAGAACAATAGAAACAATAAAGGAAGAAAAGAAGGAAATTGAGCAGGAAAAATCAGAAATCAAAGAATGGACAAAAGATAACAATGAAATAGGGAACATTTGTGACCTCTACTACAAGTTATAAAATCCTTGGAACGAGGAACCTTGAAAGGAGGGTGGTATCATGACTTGGCCAAACAGCTAAGTCATTATTTATATTTCTTTTCTTTTTCTTTTCTTTTAGTTAGGAAATCAATGGACACATGAGAGGGAATGACTCAAAAGAGATGTATAGGACTTTATAAATAGAAGTAAATAACAGAATGTATATAAGTTGTGTATAGCAATTGAATGAGAACTCTATTGAGTTCTCCTTGTCAACTTGGACTAGAAGTAATTCTAAGACATCTTAGTCTAAGTTCTAATACCTTAAGCCTAGGGCCTGGCTATACTATAGTGGTCCTGAGTTGTGTTACCTAGGTACTGAGGGAGATAAGAAAGTAAAAGGTAGTAGGGCTCTGTGATGAGCAGTGCTGATGAAGAATATTGAGTTCTAGTATAGTAACTTAGCCTAAGATGACTTAATTACCCTCCTAGTCCAAGTTGACAAGAAAAACTCAATAGAGTTCTCATTCAATTGCTATACACAACTTATATACATTCTGTTATTTACTTCTATTTATAAAGTCCCACACATCTCCTTTGAGTCATTCCCTTTCACATGTCCATTGATTTCTTAATTAAATGAAAAGAAAAAGAAAAGAAATATAAATAATAACTTAGCTATTTGGCTGAGTTATGACACTAGTGGATAACATTCAGGAGTATAACACAAGAGGGATATAAATAGTGTGGGAAGGCTTATATAAGATATGTACAGTTATTAGTAAGGGTCATGTGATCATGGGAGATAGGCACACAGACCAACAGACATTTGTATAAGTAGTTTGTCACAAACTTCATTCAGACCATAACTCTGGGAATACTTGACCAATTTTGATGATCTAAGTGGCCACCAAAAGCCCTTAAAAAGACCTTTTAAATGGTACCAAAAAAATCTCAAAGCAATCAGTATTCACCAAGTTATTAGCAGATCCATCAGTGATTACCAAGTCACCAGACACTAAATAGCTGATATCTCAGGAACCACTTGACATAATTGTTTGCTTCAATGACCATCATGAAGCTCTCTTCAATGCGCTTCTTTTGGCTATAAATATATCCAGAGGCAATAAGATCCCATGGAGATACAAGGTCCTCAATGTTTGTATATGACACTAATCTTTACCTATAGACTATCATCTGTCCTTGAATAGAACAAAGGACTGCCCTAAGATGGTTAGGTTATCTCTATTTCAAGAACAATAGCACTCCTATATGTAGAACAATAGGTAGTGATTATGTGGTAGGCTGTTCTGATGCACAGACCACCACAATCATGTATTTAAGGACTGTATGTCTAAGAATAAACCTCAGACTTAACAATATCTTTTGCCACTGTCTAAACTTTGCTTTTTTGAGCCTTTTGATTATTAAATCATCAACTCACAAATCAGTAAGTGGCCATTTGTGATATAGTTGTACAATCTAATAGAGAACTCTATTAAGTTCTTTCTGAACAACCACCCTGGTTGAGCTCTAAGTCTTCATGACTCTATGCTAACATATTGACTATGCAGTAGCAGTAGAGTTCTATGAAGCAATCAAGTTCACAATATAGAGTAAGAAAGAGAAAGGTGATGCAGAAGGCAACCAGGAAGACCATGAGAGAGAGGAAGAGAGAGATTCCTATAAGTATACTGCCAAACATAAATGCAAGGAGCAGTGTCAGGCTGAAACTGATGTTCAAGGCCAAGATGATGGCCACAACATTTGAAATGGCAATAGTGATTTCAAAGACAATGACAATTAGCCAGACAATAAGAAAGAAAAAAGAGAAAATCAAAATATCACTCATTTCTCTTAGATACTAAGCTTGTCTTGATGAAAAAAGTATATATCATCCTTTTTTTTTTTTTCAATTCTTGTAAAGTCTTTAACATTTGTTTGATGAATAATATAGGATGAATGAACCCTGTTGTAAGGGGACTATACTAAGTTGCACTCCTGATGTACTAGTAGTAGTCTACCAGAGTGACCCTGCACTAATTAAATAATAATTACATAACATTTAATTAGTTGCCTACTCCTGCATTCCTGACCCTGACCCTTAGGACATTCTGTAGCTAAGGGGACTTGTATATATAGTGTAGAGTACCCTTCTAGGAGCTTCATCCTATTCTTTGAGGATTTTCCTGAAAGATGAGTTGTAATATACTCCAAAGTATAATTATAAACTGAGGATTCTCCTAGAAGCTCCACTCTAGTTGCCCTTACACCTGTTTTAGTAGTATAAATTTATTGAGATTTTTGGTCTCATATATTGTTGGTTAATAGGGTAAACATCTGTGACAGATTTATATCTTTTCTTCTGTTTCTACCAATTTTTTATTGTGTATACAGTAGTCAATTTATTGTTCATGTTCTCTACATAGTTTTACAATACCATGTCTGTCAAAACAAATATAACAGTACTAAGAATCATGTGCAATGAATTATGTAAATCTGACATAATTTGAAGTCTTGACTTCACATGCAGGCTCAACTGTAAGAGAACCCTACCAATGCCACCCCTGAGACACTAGACTCACAGCCCAGAGTGACCCTATGCTTAATTAAATATTACATAGTAATATTTAATTCTCTTTAGCTTAGCTCAGAGACTCCTGACCCTGACTAACAGGACTATAGGATCAGGGACATCTCAACAGTAGGAGTATATATATTATAGAAGTACACCCCAGGAGCCTTATCCTAATCTCTAAGAATTCTCCTGGAGGTGAGTTGTAATATATTTAGAAATGTAATATTACTAAGGATTTTCCTGGAGTCTACTCCACTCCAGTCACCCTCATATCAACCTTTTCACTAATTCAAAACTTGTCAGCCAAGCTCGACATTGTAAGTTATTCTTTCTAATTACTTTTGATACTTTGCAGATATTTTGTCATACCATTGTTCTTTTTTTGTTTTGTCAATGTTAATCCATCATTGATACTGTTTAATTGATCATCATTGTCAATGTCTTGTTGGATATTGTTTGATCAATTATTATTGTTGGTACATACTGGATCATTGATTACACAAAGACCCCTATCTTGATAGCCATCTTATTATAAATTTTGTATGTTGTGCTCATGACTTTCATTGAGCTTGCATCACACACCAGTCAAAAATCAATCATGACTGTACAGGGCTTTCATTTTCTACAAATACTGACATTTTAGTGCCAAATTGATCCACTCTTAATCTTAATTAGTGTTGTGATGGGGTAATTGTATGAATGATCTGCAAGGTACCAACAATGATAATTGATCAAACAATGTCCACCAAGGCATCGACAATGATGATCAATCAAACAGTATCGATAATGGATTAACATTGACAAAACAAAAAAAGAACAATGGTATGACAAAATATCTGCAAAGTATCAAAAGTAATTAGAAAGAATAACTTACAATGTCGAGCTCAAGAATGCCTAGTAGACTTGAGTGGTGGACAAACCAAGTTCATATGAGAGAGAATCTTGACCTTTTGGATTTTTTGCCTTTGTTTGATTTGTGTTCAAGAGATCCCTCGATCTCGTTGTGATGTAAAGGCAATGTAAATCATGTGCGCAGCATGCAAAATTTGATTCAAAAAATGAGCTCACTATCAAAACCTACCACAATAGGGTCATCAATAAAGTATCTGGATGAGAAGACAGTAACTGTAAATAGACGGCAAGCATGTGTCAATAACCTGACAGCCACAATCATCACCCAAAATCAACAAAGTACCAATAACGATTGATGGTTGATTAAGGTACCAACATTAGTGATCGACTGAGGCTTGATACAATCAATGCCCCTAACTGATGGATCGCGATTGACAGAACAAAGTGTATAAAGACAGTTTAATATCTCCTCGTGGCGATCGTTCATGATATTGACCTTTTGAGATACAACTACCTTTTCTCATTTTTTGCATGGGCAGGAAGTTTGCTGCACTAAATATCATATCTGATAGAACCATTAATCCCAGTCATAAAAGGACTGCATGAGGTCAATGCAAGAGTAAACTGGACTGAAAGGGTGAAGAAGAACTTCATAGGTGATCATGGCATAGAGATCTCTTGAGCAGCAGACTCAAAATTCCTTAATAGAACGTGGAGCAAAAAATATAAGAATTTTGGTAGGTCAAGGCTTAAATACTGCATATAAGAGGTCTCGACATCGATATTAACCTCATCCTGCTGCCCACTGTCATATATCCTATTGATGGTCTTCCCCACATTGTAAATTTCAAACCCTCTATATGCTATCATTGCAGTTTTTTATGCCCAAACTTATCAAGACCTTAATTAATTTTTTAAGATCTTCCATAGAATAAGATGTTTGTGCAGGAGAGAATATGCAACAGAGAAATGGAACAATTCAAACCAAAATTCCTATCGTGTGGTAGAATAATAAACCATGTATTGATATAGGGGTGGAATCTCATACTTGGAACGTACTGGACGAAATTCTGCAGTTATCACATCTCCAGATATGCCTTCACAAGGACACATATATGTGAATAGGGATGCTTTTTGGACAATTCTCCGAATGTGGAAAATCAGATATGACTGACGATATTCACTTTAGAACCTTCTCTAGTAGAGGAATTCAATCTAGGATGCGAAGGCTTACCAATGAAAATTGTAAAATATGATAGATAATCTCAGGCATCACCCAGTGTGGTAGATGATTATATATTTACCTATAATAGTAATAATCTATAGTACAGTGATGAGACATGGTTTGCATGTCTATAGCTCACCTCAGACGTCCCCTGGTGTAGTAGACGACTGAGCAAAAGCTATAGTAAATTAAGTATTTATACTGAATGTAATGTCTTGGATTCATAATACAAACTGATGATAAGAAAAGAAAAAAAACGTCATAGAGTTGATTCAGTTCTGCCCAATAATAAGAACTCTATTCAACCCAAGCACAAAATTTTCCATCCCTTCTCTGTCACTTGAGCCGCTCAACTTACAGCTGAGCTGAGCTCCATGCAATGAATGTACGTTTAACTTTGTATTTTCAGGCTTGATGAGGCTGAGCACAACGGTCAGTCTGCGGCAATGTGTTGCTTGGTAATTCTTGAAGAAAGCATGAGGGACAGAGATTGATTTGTGATATCTGGTTTGACAACCAGTGAAACACCAATACCGTTGCCTAGTAACATAATCACATGTCATTGCGGAAAGGCTACCAGCCAGCCTGATTGCTGATAGTCGACCACAGTCAACAGCACCTGAGATTGATTAATCAGCACATACATTTGAGGGTCTCTCAGACTTTCCTAGTGTGGAAGTGAGCCACCAAATGAGTCATGTAATCTCCCAAAGTTTGATACTTTCTCCCTCAGTCATCTACCATACCAGGTGACATCTGAGTATTGTATTTTTATAGAAGCCTCAGACACTGAGATTAAAGCATACATTTGACATCATGTACAAACACACAAAAACATCACATATATCCACAAATCAAACACATAGATTCATAAATTAACCATTGCATACATCCAACATATGATATGACCACTTCAGGAGTTGACCGCTTATACTGTGACCATGGGAAACTCTCTGATAATATGGCACATTTGGTCTGAGATTGCAATGCTTTTCATTGTGTCATAGGATTCCTCTTGTGTCTCTAAATCCTATCAAGGCTATCAGTCATGTTATGGAAGTTGAAAAAAAGAAACCAATGCTGTATATGACTTGGATCTCAGAGAGTACGGCATGTGCAAACAAAATGCAGCTGCTTTAAGTCAGACAACATACAGGCATTTTCAGTTAATGATCAACTGATGGCAGTCGCTAAAGATTCACTCACGATCTATTACTGTTCTAGAAGGCAAGTGTTTCCATAATCGTCGAACTTGATATTAGATTTATGCATGAGTCCCTCCTCTGGAACAGGCTCACAAGTGAGTATTTTCCGTCACTGGAAATATTTTTGAGTTCAATTCCCTCACGAGCTTGAGCACAAATAAACTCAATTCATCATCCATTTTGGGTGAGCTTTCAATGTTGTTCATCCCTGATGCTATTGTCCATTTGAATTTCAAGGCGACCATTGACATTATCTGAGAATTTGACAAGACTGGGATTTCTTGCACTTTCCGATGAATTCTGAATATCAATCTAGTCACTGATCAACTGAGCCGATCGAACAAAGCAGTGCTCACTAACAACTTGAATGGGGGTATACCAGGAATGGCCAGACTGGATTTTCCATTACTATAACTATTGGAGAGTGAACGAGTGAGAAGGAAAGGAGTGTGGGATGTTATCATGAGAAGAACAAAGACACATGAATCATCGAAGCAGCACAGCCATCATTGTCCCAAGAATTGAACCATGTGGGGAACTCAATCCAAGTGGAGAAAAGTGGGAGTATTGACTCAAGTTACTGTACCAGTGACCACAGTTCAGATTGTATTGTTCGATCATCATGGCAGCTAAAATCTTTATAGATGAGATTTATCTTGCCAAGTCACATGACAATGAACCATGTCCTCGTCTCAACACTCATGTTGACACTTGACTCTGAGCTTGCAAAACAATATCAGTCTGTCTGACACTGCAGATGCTCAAGAAGATGCTGATATCGACAATCTGTTTTGATCTCACGCCCTGGAGATATGGTGACTACAAAATCACGGCATCTGAGAACACCAAATTCCTGGGATACAACTGAGGTGCATACAAAAATTGATATTATCGAGTGCAAGGGTAGCATAGAGATAACCAGGTATCAAGGCCGAATTATACACAACATGATGCACTCAGAGAATCATGTTTAATTTGAATAGGAGAAGACATGTCTGTTATTGATAGACAGTGAATGTCCTTAGTGATCACCCTAGTTGGATGTTCAAGAAGAACTCAATGGAGTTCTTCATTGGATTACAGCTTTACTTATACTACTACTACAGTGGCTGTACCCTAGAGTTCCATGATCACATGTCCTTTCCAGAATGTTCTATGATCACCTGACCCAGTCATGTGATTTGTCTTACTAAGTCCCTACACTATTTATATCCTTATTCTGTTGTATGCTTTGAGGTTTTGGACTAAGTGTTCAAATGCATGGGAAACCTTTTCCTGTTTGGGGCTCTCATAACACCCTCCTTGCTGTGCTTCTCATGGCTCAGCCATGTGCGCTGCCTTTCTTTCTTCCACTCTCCTTAACCTCCTTTCCTGCATCTTTTGTGGCTTTGCCACACACACTGCCTTTTCCTTTCTCACCCACAATGGACACTTCTTGCATTTGTGCCCCTTCTCCCTACACTTGAAACACTCAACCTCTACCACTCCTACTTTCCTTATTGTCTTCTCCTTTTCCCCACACTGCATTACTCTACTTCATAACACTTCAAACTTATTTTGGGGAACGACTGTCCCCTTCTCCTCTTTCCTCTTATTCCTGCAATTTCAGGCCAGGTGCCCGAACCCTTTGCAACACCTACACAGTTTCCCCCTTCTCCCCTCAAGTTCTTCCCTCAGTTTGGCAAGGGTGCGTTTTTCTCTGAGCATCCTGCTCATCAATGAATTGTATTGTTGCAAAGACATGGTATTATATCTCTGCAAGGGTACAGATTTAATGGTTGATCTTACTACTGTTACGTCTGTTGGGGCACAAGATCTTCACCCAACCAGACACCTACTGCCCTACTGGCTACTGCCCTAATAGTACTTTGTCTATCACCCAACGGATGGGATCCCTAATCTAGACAGCCCTCTAGAGGTAACCGTCACTCCTCTGTGTGTACCAACTCACAATGGAGTTGCAGCACAAGGTTTATACTGAGAAAAGGTTACAAGTATACTACTTAGACACTGCTCATTTGTAAGGTCAGGTCTTAGAAATGATACCTGAGTTTGGTACCACTCTTCTACTGTCAATCCCTAACTAATTGACAAGTCCCCTTAAGTCAAGGGCCTGGCTATGTATGGAGGTGGCTACTAATCACGATGATTAGCAGCTGAGAGTTGATTTGGATGAGATAAGAGATTGAGCAAGGTCCAAGGTGGACAGTGCTTGGATATGAATCGAGTTCTAGTGTAAGAAAGCTAAACTCCAAGCCAGAATGAAGCCAACTGCTCTTTGCTCAGCGATTGACAAAGAGAACTCGATAGAGTCCCCATTAGATTTGCTACACTATATACAATTACTGTTGTAGTTATGCACCTTGTCTCCCACAGCCCTCATGTCCATCAGCTGACTTCTTTGTCACATGCTGTGACTGTGACCTGTGACATGACCATTCTGTGACCATAGTCACACATTTGTGACTTTGTGACTTTGTGACTTGTCACATGATATTTCCCATGCTCCACCTTAGTAATAAAAGAAAAAGAAAAGGAAAAGAAATATTAAATAATAACTTAGCTGTTTTGCCAAGTCATGACAAAGTGCAGGCATTTGTAGAGGATCAACTGCAAAAAGGATACATCTAACTGTCAAAATCACCACAGATGTCGCCAGTCCACTTTGTGGCTAAGAAAGATAAAAAGAGGAGGATGGTACAAGACTATCAGCATGTAAACCAATGGACAATTGAAAATAGGTACCTACTACCCTTAATTGCAGATATCTTGGACGGAGTAGGGAGGAAGAAAGTATTCACCAAACTTGATCTTAGATGGGGGTACAATAATGTAAGGATCAAGGAAGGAGATGAGTGGAAGACAGCTTTCATGACACATATTGGAGCATATGAGCCTACTGTAATGTACTTTGGCTTAACGAACTCCCCTGCCACCTTTCAGACAATGATGAACAACCTGTTTCGAGATCTGATAAACCAGGGAGATACAGCGGCATTCATTGACAATATCCTAGTGGCTACAGAAATGGAGGAGGGGCATGATGAACTAGTAGAGGAGGTACTAAGGAGGTTAGAGGAGAACAATTTATTTGTAAAACCAGAAAAATGTAGATGGAAAGTCAGGGAGGTGGAATTTCTAGGGGTAGTAATTGGGCCAAAAGGAGTAGAAATGCAAAAGGAAAAGGTAGACAGAGTTTTGAATTGGCTGGCACCAAGAAATGTGAGGGAGGTACAGAAATTCCTGGGCCTGGTAAACTATTACAGGAGGTTTATTAAAGACTTTTCCAAAATCGCAGCCCTGCTGCATTTGCTAGTTAGGAAGGAAGAAAAGTGGAGGTGGGGGGAAGAGCAGAAAGAAGCATTTGGGAAGCTAAAGGAAAAATTCACAACAGAACCAGTACTAGCTATTCCAGATTTAAATAGGGAGATGAGAGTGGAGGTGGACTCCTCAGACTATGCTACAGGGGGGGGGTTCTATTAATGAAATGTGAAGATGGGAAATGGAGGCTGGTGGCCTTTATCTTTAAGTCATTAAATGCCATAGAGTGAAATTACGAAATCCATGATAAAGAAATATTGGTGGTAATTCAATGCTTGGAGGCATGGAGACATTACTTGGAAGGGGCAAAAGTAGAATTTGAAATCTGGACAGATCACAAAAACCTCCAGTATTTTATAAGTAGCCAGAAATTGAACTGTAGACAAGCTAGATAGGCCCTGTACCTCTCTAGGTTCAACTTCTCCCTGAAGCATGTGGTGGGAAAAAGCATGGGTAAAGCAGATGGACTAAGTAGAAGACCAGATTGGTAGGTGGGAGTAGAAAGGGACAATGAAGACAGGGTACTAGTAAAACTGGAGTGGATAAAAAGGGCAGAAATGTTGGTAGAGGAAAATGGGTTGAGAGAAAGAATTAAGAAAGCACAGAAGGGGGATGAGAAAGTAGTGAAGGCAGTGGAGGAGCTTAAGAAAGTGGGAATAAAAAATCTAAGGGATGAAGAGTGGACAATAGAGGAAGAAGTAGTAATGAAAGAAGGAAGAATATACGTCCCAGAAGGGGATCTAAGGAGAGAAGTGGTGCAATTGTACCATGATATGCTGGTAGGAGGACATGGAGGAAAATGGAAAATGACAGAGCTGGTCACCAGAAATTATTGGTGGCCAGGAGTGACAAGAGAAGTTGGGAAGTATGTAGAGGGATATGATGCATGCCAGTGGTGTAAGAATAAAAGTGAAGCCCCAGCAGGAAAATTGATGTCCAACACTATTCCAGAAAAACCTTGGAGTCACATTTTGGCAGACTTTATCACCAAGCTGCCATTGGCACAAGGGTATGATGCCATCTTAGTAGTATGCAATAGGTTTAGCAAAATGGTCCATTTCATAGCAACTACAGAGAAAACATCGGTAGAGGGGCTGGCTAAGCTATTTAGAGATCATGTGTGGAAATTACATGGCCTACCAGAAAGCATTATATCAGACAGAGGAGTACAGTTTGCAGCAGGAATGATGAAGGAGTTAAATCAGTTACTAGGGATCTAGACAAAATTGTCAACAGCATACCACCCTTAAACTGATGGACAGACAGAGAGGGTGAACCAGGAGTTGGAGCAGTATCTAAAGGTCTTCATCGACCATAGGCAGGAGCAGTGGCCTGATTGGTTAGGAACTGCAGAGTTTACCTATAATAACAAAATTCATACAGCAACAAAGGTTTTGCCCTTCAAAGCAAATTACAGGCAAGATCCAAGGATGGGATTCAAAGAAAGGAGAAAGGGGAAGTTCGAAGCAGCAGGGAATTTTGTGGATAGGATGAGAAAGATTCAGGAGGAAGCAAAAGCAGTGTTAGGAAAAGTGCAGGAGGAAATGAAGAAGTTTGTAGATAGAAAACGGGAGGAAGCAAAAGAGTACAGAGTAGGAGACTGGGTGCTATTGAGTACAAAGGATTTGAAGTGGCAAATAATAGAGAGAAGGTTGGAGAAGCTAACAGAATGGTTTGTGGGCCCTTACAAAGTAAAAGGAATTATATCGAGCAATGCAATAGAATTAGACCTACCTAGTTCTGTTAAAATACACCCTGTAGTAAACATGAGTAGGGTACGCTTGTATAAGGACTAAGTAAAGGGGCAGAAGAAAATACTGCCCAAACCGGTCATCATTGAAGGAGAGGAGGAATTTGAAATAGAAAAAATATTAAATAAAAGGGTCATAAGGGGGAAGGAGAAATTCCTAGTACAATGGAAGGGGTACATAGCAGAGGTGGACACATGGGAAAGTAGGGAGAATTTGGGAAACGCAAAGGAATTGGTAGAAGAGTTCGAGAGGGAGTATGGGGAAGAGGCTGAGGAACTCAGGTAACAGGAAGAAGAAGAGGATGAAGAAATTTTTGTGAGAGAGTTACCAGGGAGGTTTACTACAAAAACATTATATGGATGGTCAAATAGGGAGTATGAGAGGCAGAAAGAGAGAAGATGGGAGGAAAATTGGAGACGATAGAAAAATTCCTTGAGACAAGAAAACTTGAAGGGGAAACTGTATTATGAGATGGTTCCCAAAAAAGAAACTATTTCACATGCATTCACTAATTTGCTAGACAACATAGGCAAATACAACAGAAAGATATAAATAGTGTAGGAAAGTGTTATGTAATACTAGGTAGTTATTAGTAAGAGGTCTTGTGATTATAGAAGGTAGGCATACAGACCATGTACAATTTGTATAAGTAGTAGGTCTAATTCAATGGGGAACTCTATCGAGTTCTTCCTTAACATCCACCTCAGATAGTCCTTAAAGTCTTCACAACTTAGTGACAACAAGAAGTCAAGATGATAAGGTGTCCACCAATTTGTGGGAGAAATACAGCAGTAAAAGAAGACATCAAGCAAAGGAAGAAAATTGGGAAGAGAATCAGAGTAGCAGATCAAGCAGACAGAGAGGAGTGAAAATGGACAATGAAGGAAAAATTTAATGAGAAAGTCAAATTAGATAGAGAAAAAGTGAGGAAGATGGTGCCACAAAAGTTTCATAGATGGCTCAAAGTATTTGAGAAGGTAAAGTTGAAGAGGATACCAGTAAGAAAACCTTGGGATTATGCAATAAACCTGAGGGAAGACTTTGTGCCAAAGAAAGGGAGAACATATCTCATATCAAGAGAGGTAAAAGTAAAAGTAAGAGAATTTGTAGAAGAACAGTTGAGAAAGGGATACATCAGACCCTCAAAGTTGCCTTAGACTTCACCAGTATTCTTTGTAGGAAAGAAAGATGAAAAGAAAAGGATGGTATAGGATTATTGATACCTGAACAAGGGAACAATTAAGGACAATTATCCACTGCCTTTGATTTCAGATTTAATAGACACTATGGGTACAAGAAAGGTATTTACAAAGATGGATCTGAGATGGAGGTATAATAATGTACAAAAAAGAGAGGGAGATGAATGGAAGGCTGCATTCATGATACATCTGGGGGTATATAAACCCACAGTAATGTTCTTTGGTCTTGCAAATTCACTGGCAACATTTTAGGCAATAATGAATGACATTTTGCAAGACTTAATAGATACTGGAGATGTGGTAGCCTTTATGGATGGTATGCTAGTAGAAATAGAAGATGAAAAGAAGCATGATAAGATAGTAGAGGAAATCCTGAGGAAGATGGAAGCAAATGATCTATACCTAAAATCTGAAAAATGTATGTGAAAGATTAAAGAGATCAATTTCCTAGGATTAGTGATGGGAACAGATGTTATTAAGATATAGGAAGAAAAGGTGGCAGGAGTTCTGGAATGGTCAAGGCCTAAAATAGTCAAAGATGTACAGAAGTTTTTAGGATTGGCAAACTATTATAGATGATTTGTAAAGGACTTTGCCAAAATAGCAAAACCACTGCATAAATTGGTCAGGAAAGATAAGAAGTGGAACTGGGGAGGAGATCAGAAGAAGGTATTTGAAGAGTTGAAGCAGATGTTCACAATATGACCAGTGTTGGTAGCACCAGATTTGGATAAAGAGATGAGGGTAAAAGTGTTATAAGCTACCTTGGCTATAATAACTTTTATTTCTTTATTTCTTTTACCTTTTACTTTTTTTTTTTTAATTAAAAAGATAGGGAGGTCATATGATCAGGATCACATGATATGTCATATTTGTCACAATCTATCACATTTCCTGTGACAAATCAGTCACAAATTAGTTACATCACATAGTCACATGTCTAGGAACATTCTAGTAGATTCTATTAGATCATTAGTAGGTTAGGGTTAGTAGTGCAGACCATGTATAAAAGGTATAAGTAGTAGTCCAAATCTAAGAGAAACTCTACTGAGTTCTCTTTGTTCATCCCAAATAAAAGACAACTCAGTTCTATTATGACACAGCCAAAATGGCTAAGCTATTATTTATATTTCTTTTCTTTTTCATTTAATTAGGTAATCAGCAGACATAAGAGGGAATAACTCAAAAGAGATGTATAGGACTTTATAAATAGAAGTAAATACAGAATATATATAAGTAGTATACAACAATCAAATGGAAACTCTATCAAGTTCTTCTTGTCAACTTGGACTAGGAGTGGGACTAAGTTATCTCAGCTACATCCTTATACTAGAACTCAATTCTTTCATTAGCACTGCTTATCATAGAGCCTTGCTAGCTTACTCTCTTATCTTTCTTGGTATCTGGATAACATAACTCAGGTGTCAGTGACTGACTCAGAAACCTTAAGCTAGAGTTTAACTCAAGGCAGTTCTTTAGGGTTAGAAGAGAACTCAATGGAGTTCTTGCCCAATTGCAGTCTACTACATATACAGGTACACTATTTGTCCTTGTTTATACTACAAGCTGTCTATCAGCTACTAGTTTGACTCCAGTTCATGTCCAATCTATTTATAGTACTTTGTTATAGTCAGGGCGGCTCATAACAGTATCTTTCTCTTGGAGGTCTTCGTTCCAAGGACTTTATAGTTTGTTATATGGGTCCTGTAAATTACCCATTTCATCTTCTTCATCCCATTCTTGTTATTGATAGACAGTGAATGTCCTTAGTGATCACCTGAGATGGATATTCAAGAAGAACTCAATGGAGTTCTTCATTGGATTGTAGCCTTACTTATATTATTACTACAGTGGCTGTACCCTAAAGTCCCATGATCATATGTTCCTTCCAGAATGTTCCATAACCACCTGACCTTGTCACATGATTTGATTTGCTAAGTTCCCACACTATTTATATCTCAACCCCATTGTATGCTTTGAGGTTTTGGACTAAGTATTCAAATGCATGGGAAACCTTTTCCTGTTTGGGGCTCTTATAACACTCTCCTTTGGACAATGTTCTACTACTCCAAAATATGTAACTACAACAAGCAACAGAAGATTAAGATACAGTGCATGAACTGAGGCCAAGGTTGTTCTACTTCTTTGTCATTACCAATGTTCTCTCCAGACTAGCTGTAAAACCACAGGACTAGAGAGCAATGTCTTTCATTTCACTGAATAGCATGTTCTTATTCTGACTCCATTCTTTGTGTCACTTTCCAGAATCCAGATTGCACATTTACAGTATATTCCTAGTCTTTCCCTACACTGCTCCTTACTATTCTAACAATACTCCAGGTTCCAGAAAGTAATGCAAATGATAGAGTTAGAATGAAAAACATGCTACTAAGAGAAATGAGAGATATTGCTCTCTAGTTCTATGGTTTTACAGTTAGTCTAGAGGGAATATTAGTGATAACAAAGAAATGGAATGTTCTTGGCCTCAGCTTGTATACTGTGCCTCAATCTCCTGTTGCTTGTTGTAGTTGCATATTTCAGAGTAGTAGAACATTGTCCAAGAAAAGAATAAATTCAGAAGTAGCAGAGTGAAGAGATATATAGTAATAAAGAATGATGCTACAAGACTTTAGGGATTTGTAATGTTAATTTATAAACTGGAGAACTACAATGTATAGCTAAAGTACTTATACAAAGTCTAGAATAGAAGTTGTACAAGTTTTTGGTCTACATTGTAATCCTATAGGAGTAGACAATTAGGAGTTTAGAAGCAAAAATAATAATAAAATAAAAGGAAAATAAAAAGAAAATGAATATAAATATTAATTAATACTGAATTTCCAGTATAT
>Ga0153925_1000158_pt1 | contig 15976 bp, 17 predicted proteins | sample TSNJ009MetaG_FD_104684 | JGI IMG/M metagenome (GOLD analysis project Ga0153925, IMG submission 104684) | Attine ant fungus gardens microbial communities from New Jersey, USA - TSNJ009 MetaG | ecosystem: Host-associated > Fungi > Mycelium > Unclassified | place: USA: New Jersey, Wharton State...
GCTATCATATGAGTCAAAAGTGCATAGGACGCAATGTTGAACGGAATGCCGAGTCCCAGATCAGCAGAACGCTGGTACATCAAACATGAGAGCTCGGGACGACGATCTGGATCTGGGGGCAGATGCACGTAGAACTGGCACATCATATGACACGGTGGCAATGCCATCAGCGGTATGTCTGTTGCGAGTCAGTCTCGGCTTTTGCGCTGCGAATATATCTATCTGCACCTCTGGGATTCCATGCACTCAGGATAATCCGACGATCTGTCGGGTTTTCCTTGATTTTTCTAATGCACTCGCCAAGTTGGTCGACACCTTGGCCACTATAGTCCGAGTCACAGTCATGGTATTCAGCCCCAAAATGGCGCCACTGGAAGCCATACACTGGACCCAGGTCTCCTTCTCTGCGGTGTCCAAGACCTCTGCCTTCCAGAAAGGCTTTTGACCCGTTACCGTCCCAAATTTTGACTCCCTTTTCGGATAGTATCTTGGAATCAGTGAGCCCATGGACAAACCACAAAAGTTCTTCTACAATTCCCCGCAAAAAGGTACGTTTTGTGGTGAGCAAGGGCAGAGTTGAGTCCCGAAGAGAGAAGCGGAGATTAGGAGGAGCAAAGATGGAGATGGTTCCAGTGCCTGTTCGGTCTGGACGAACATCACCAGAGTCAAGTACTCGCCGGATAAGTCGTAAATATTGATATTCATCGTGTTCTGCATCTGTCTGTGTCTTGTCGGACATGGCCTTGGTAGAACACACTAGTTGTACTAGTCACATCTGTTGTCACTCCATTCATAGACTATATTGCTTTTTGTAAAATCTCCACATATATCACAAATCCTCTGCTTAATCATGGGCATAGCGAAGGACGGATAACAAGATATACATGTCCTTTTTGCAATTTTTTTTGACTATGCAACGATTACAGTATAAGAGAGAGATGCAAGGCGACTTTTTAATCAAAGAGACCGAAACCCTGACACACAAGACATGAACAACAGCCAAAGACAGTAGCAATGAAAGACATACCATGTCATCATCTGATTCTTCTTCCTTTTCCTCCTTCTTCTCCTCCTTTTCCTCTGTAGCTACTGCCGCTGGGGCACCTCCAGCAGCAGGCACCGCGGGACCGCCAACAGGTGCACCACCACCAGAACCAACATTTGATAGGAGGTCCTTCACATTCTTGCCCTCTAGAGCTTTGGCAAGAAGACTAGCCCAGATTGGCTCGAGGTCAACACCCGCAGCGTTTGTGATGGCAAGGATTTTTTCAGACTGCACAGATTTTCAGATCCAATCGCAAGACAAGACCAACGTTAACGTACAGTGATTTCAAGGCCGTCATCAGCGAGAATGAGGGCAGCGTATGTGGCAGCGAGTTCTGATGAAGCCTGGATTCTCGGAAATCAGTAATTCTGATGGTTATCCATATACGCAAAAGGCCATCCAGCTCAGAAATGCATTTTAATCGCCCAAAAAACGGATGAAAGGCACGATGAATGTCATATAAACAACAAGTTTCTTACCATTTAGACAGACGGCGAGGACAATGAGTTGTGCAGTGGTCATAGCACGCACCAGATTCGGTCATGTGACGTTACATATTAATATCTTTTATCGGTGGTTGTTGAATTCATTAACCGCAACAGGCGAAGCCAGGACATGGCGTGTATATAGGCAGACCACCAGTCACAGCCAAATTAATATCTACAGGTAAATCTTCTACTGGTTTTTCAGCGAAAGAGATGATAAAACAGTGCGTCGAAGCTTAGAAGAGTCAAATGTGCCAAAGGTGCAGGCGTCAAGTCAACTTGAGTGTCTGATACAATAGTTTTTCATCAACCTGTGCTGAGATGTTCAAGAAAGTAACCAGATGGGCTGACACACCTTTGGCTGCTCTTACTGGACTGACTTGACCGAGTAATTTGTTTCAAGATGCTCAAATATGACAAAGGGCAGGCCAGGTTCTTCGTGTAGGACTTGAAATATCATTTATATGTCTTACTATCCAGAGATCAGTTTCAGAGCGACTTCTACGCATATGGGTAAGATAGAAAATGAAAATTTCGAAATAATGAAAATTGCCATGCATAGATCACTACGAATAGTTTCACACAACTCATTGTAGCGCCTGTTTCTGTAAAGAATTAACCCTCCTTATCTACTTGCGCAGATTCGCGAATGCTCGTATTTTGCTTGAAGTAGAGATTGCACACTACAGTGGGTTACATCAACAAACACATAACTCAGATCAGAGTTCTTACAAGAGGTAAGCAAAAGTGGTCAGTGAAGGTGATTTCAACAATATTGTTGTGACCTTGGAAAGGGATGAAACAAATTATTTTCATCAAGGACGCCAAATACTATGTATTCGGGTCCGCTGATCCACACGACTCTTTAAAGTTTCACATGCTGTCGAAATATATAGGTCTACATGGAACCAACAATGTAATTCAGACATCAGGGATGAATAACATTGTACAAAGGTCAAACAGTCGTCATTTCAATGGATGGTCAAACGAGAGGACTGTAAGCACAAGCTTTTAATCAGATACTAAAGACTTGTAGAAGTGTCACGTCCAGCTTTGCTTGTGATAAATTATGCCTGGGAGGAAACGTGTATGTGGATTCTCCATCTGTTGATGGACCGAATAGGAGGCGAGAAACTTACATGGAACTTAAGTGAACTAAATATAGTGAAAGTATTCAGTTGTCGAGGCAACGAAAGTATATTGAAAGTCAAATATGATCAATGATAGACTAAATACAAGAATACTCAATGTCACGTACACTCAACGTAAACTCACCAAGGATGCTTCCATATATCCAAAAATGGATCATCAAAAGTAGTGGATCTCGATTGGCTCCGATGCGAATTGTGAGAAACTTCATTTAGCAAGAAGCCGCCATTTGGTAAGCGTACACCCTCTTCGGTTCAGGTAGGTCTTTAATTGAAAAAAAGAATCCCCGGATACATGCAACAGCTTAGGAGCTACTTCGTTAACTCGTCATATATCACAGGCCTCATTACAGATCGTTATCATTTCCTCCAGTTGGAAAAACGTCTCATCTCCGAGGAACTCAAACTAGTCCCTCCTTCTCATCTCCATCTTCAACTTTCTCAATCTTTCACCTTCTCTTATCGTTTTCGAAAATCCACCCTTCCCAAATGCCCCTCTCACTTCTTCCAAACTCAATCCTGCTGTCTCCGGGAAACAGAAAACAACAAACACGTATCCAAGGGCACAAATTCCAGCATAGAACCCGAAAGCGCCAGAAGGTGTGATTTTCGCCATAAGAGAGAGATATGTACTGTTGATTAGGAGGTTGGCCGACCAGCAGGTAGCTGTGGAGAGTGAAGTTCCGATGCCTCGAACTTCGAGAGGAAAGAGTTCGCCTTGCTGCCAGGGCACGCTTCCAAGACCGGTAGCGAAGGATGCGACGAAGATAATCATAGAGAGTAAGACGCTCGCCGACCAGCCTTTCGGGTATGAGGTACCTTCGATAAGAATGTTTCCAGTTTTGAGGGTCATGACTGCACAGAAACGAAAAATATCATTTTCACTGTTTTTAAGTATGCGTTGAAAGGGGATATTACGTACAATGGAAAGTGACACTTGCGAGAATCAATCCAATAATCATCCCAGGTGCGGAAATCAACATTATTCTTCTCCTCCCGATTGAATCAATCCATTTCAATGCAACAAATGTGAATAAGAAATTTGTCCCAGAAATGATCAGCCCAACAGCTGTGGGTTGATTGAAACCGATTTCGGCAAATAATGTGGCGGAATAATACATTAAAGTATTAAAACCAGAGAGTTGCGCAAAAGCTTGCATACCACAACCAATAATCAAGGCGCGTCTGTTTATGGGGTTGAAGAGCATGGATTTAGAGCGACCATAGAGTGTTGTGGTTTGGGTTATACGGATGGACTGTTGGACAGCTTCATCAAGGACTCTGACCTGAGCAGATTGGTGATAAGTATTAAATCAGGACCCCGAGTATATCTGAAGAGAAAAATACCTTGAGGTCAAGATCTTCTGGCTCAGAGTGGGCATAAATCTTGCGCATGACTTCTCGAGCACCGGATATGTCTCTTCTGTGTAGTAGAATGCGGGCTATAGAGTGATACCTCAGCATGAAATGATTGATTAACCCAACAATCGGATGGCGTACGAGATTCAGGAAGTAAAAATAATAGGATGAATTGGATGCACGCGGGTACAGCACTTAGACCGACCATCCACCGCCATCCTGATCGAACATTGAAGAAACCTGCACCAACGGCATAGGCAACTACTTGGCCGAATGTGACCATGAGATTACTGTAGCATCACTTATTTTCTTATCAAAGGTCGAGATACGTAAATAAAACATACTTGAGGACAACCATTCTGCCTCTTATTCTTGTTGGTGAGAGTTCTTGAATATATACCGGACAAACACATGCTGCAAAGCCGACCCCTACACCAATTAGAAATCGTCCACCGATCTGAAGTAATAAGTACAATCAATTGTAGGCAAAGGGAGGGCGCACCATACTCCAGACCCCATGACATACAGCTTGACCGATAGCGCCGCCAATAAAAATAACATCTGCAATTCCCAGGACTGGTTTCCTGCCTATCCAATCTGATATGACACCGGCTGCTAGACTGCCAAGAAGGGCGCCAAGTGTTGTGGCAGACGTGATGAATTCCTATATTTGAAAGGGATATACGATTATCAGTACTTGATTATTCGGTTGCATGTTAGAGGAACCTGATGGTCCATGACATTTTTGGAGGAAGTACCTCTGTGGACATCAAGGCCATCACATGGTCATTTGTGTCATCCAAATGGGGAGGGCAATGATCAAAAGGTGAAAAGGAGGGCATAGACTTGCCTTTTGACCATTTGACAGCTGTGGAGGACCTAGGTCGGAGCCAATAGTGACCAAAGCGCCAGATATAACGCCAGTGTCGTAGCCTGAACGACAGTGATTCAGTGTATGAACATCCGTCAAGCCCGATCGAGCTCACCAAAAAGTAGACCTGAGATGGTCGAAGATGCTACAAGAGCCCATACAAACCACGTCGTACGCTCTTCTCCTTCTGCTTCTACAGAAAGCTCGTTAATGTCTTCAAAATATTCTTGGCTAGGTTCGTGAGCTGTTTTCTCGTCCGAACTCATTTTTTCGGATGCTGAAGAGGGCTTTTCGTTGACAGTCATGACTGAGGCTGTGAATTATATTTTTTCAACCCACTACCCCAGGCAAGGCCGAGGTTAAATAGGAGTGCAACATGGAATTATGGAAAGTCACGAGAAAGAAAAATAATAGTATATCCACGTGGTGAGAAATTGAAGTTCTTCCTACCATCGGGTTAGTATGACCCTTCCGGGGTCCAGCCGTGAAAGAGCCCATCGTTTGTCCACTTTGTCGTGTTCCCATTAAGGGAACACAGGTGGCGAGAAGGACATTGATCTATTTTCATTTTGACTCTGTCAATTTTTGGATATGTAAGGAAACTCTTGTCAGGTGTCTCCCGCTTGAGTCCTCCAATTGGCTACGTCCCCGCACGAAGTTCTTCCTAGTGGGGTAAGAAAGCTAGACTGACCGCCAGGGGCACGAGGCAGATGCTATTTTTGTGTGGCACGTGATATGCTTGGACCGGAAACGTGGAGGATAGAAGAGACGAGGACGAAGATTTGGGGGTTAAATTGTAGAGTCAAAAGATGATTCCACTGTTCCGGCTCATCAGCAGAGGTGTGCTGAGACCCACCAGTCCGCCGAATTCTCATGACAGTAAAATCTCTTACATGAGAGCCTACAAGATTCGAGCGCCTCTTGATTAATTGATTTTTTGAAAAAAAGGTCCTCCATCGTGCTGCGTAATGATGCTGTGTCAGATAATTGATACCAAATTAACTGACTCTGTAATTGTATGTAGCGTAGTTGTTTGTGTCCCGCTTGTTTCTTAGATAATAAATCAAGCCTATCAAACCGAAGATAGGCAACTCCTAGAAAATTGTACACAAGGTCATATCACACAGCGCGCAATCTGATGTCAAGTCACCGCTAAGTTGGGATATCAGGTGACTTGACATCCCAATTCAGCGACTTGACATCAGTGGGGACGCGCCACTGCCAAGATGTTGATGGCCATTTTACCTGGAGTCGAACTTTTCAATTTGTGATCGACTCATGGACGTAGGTTCACTTTATTTTTCATAGCCAATTCATTCTGAAAAATATAATCTTCATAGGCTCAATAAATGGAGATGTTCTTTCTAACCCGCTTCTTAGCCGGACGATTCTAATACTGTAACGTGGTTCAAATTAAGCGTGAGATGAAGGAACAAATGATTGTAACGCTAAAATGATATCCAACTGAAGATCGATACATGCTAAATAAAAGCCAAAGACGCAATTGCATCATTTACACTCCAATATGACAGTGTAACTGTAGTGGTACCGGGAGGACCTTTGTAGGAAGCGAACAGATATATTCGTTGAGACGAAGCTAGCTGTCACAGCTCTAGGGCATGGAACTCGCCCATAACCCAAAGCAACAGAAAGAAAATGGAAAATAGTGTAGATTCAATAAGAACCAATATCAAGGGAAATGCAGATAGTTCAACTGATGGAATTTGAATTTATCAAAATAAGAAAAAATCTTCACAGTCAGGAGTCGTAAAGTGACTGAATGATAGAGAACTTAGCGGCCTGTGGAGATTCCTGGGCGCCGTTAGCGATCATCTATCAGTGTGGAAAGGGTCAATATAGTATCAACCAAACTTAGGGTTTGACTACCCACTATCACTAAATTTGTACAATACACGTGGTAACCTCGCCTCTTACCTGCAATTATGAAACAAGATCACAAAAGAGATGCCACAGTCCAAGCTTCTTTGAGATCTGATAATTCCTTGTAATGTCGAAAATGGCATACGACAATGAAGAAAAAAGAAATTATGGACAAGATCAAAAAAAATCACCAATGTGGCATTGTGTAGAGGGGCTGATGATCAGACATTGAGGCGTGCCCCCTGAATAGACAAAGGATATTGGTATTGCTAGTACTCGGAGACATGCTATTTGGAGAAAAGTGGGGTTGTTGGCCAAAGCTGAGATTAGCTGCATTGCAAATGGAGCAGAAAATTTCATAAAGCCGAATCGACAACAGGATGGGTTCGTAAGCATGATAAAAACTTGGAGCATGTATGGCGATTAGACGGTGATAGGTTTTATAATCTACCATACATGGACTAGTTACTGCGTCATCATAGGTCGTATTTGGAATTTTCAGTTCAGCAGATAGTCGATCGGAGGAACCAAGGTTGATGTGGGATAAAGATGACACAATATGATGATGATGTCATGCACACCTGTCACGGCAAGCCAAAATGCCGTCCAAAGCTTGTGATCCTGATTGGCAGAAAGATATCCCTGTAGATGAGTTCAGAACAGCTGGGCCCGAGGCGATGGCCTTGCCAACAGGTCCTCTGTCTGAAAGTGATGATGTCAGAGACGCGGACAATACTTTTGCAAATTACAATGATCCATCCAAAGAAGATAATGATAGGAGCTGAAGAAGTTAATGATAGGTGTTTGGCAAAAGGCCTCCCATAAAGGGGCAATGATAAGAATGAGAAAATTGTTTTCTGTACAGTAGCTACTGCACGGGAAACGATTGAAGTTGGCTATCCAGCATCTTTTTAATGAATGTTCATCTCTGTACTTAACGCAAGACTTGTATAGCACAGAAATGGAGACACAAGAAGTCCTCTTGCGTCCGTCACGATCTACATATCACACTGAACATACATTTCGGGGGCAAGAAGCGGCAAATGCATGTAATAATAACCAGAATCTCACAAATCTAGGGATGATCTTGGCATTTCTTTCATATAAGAACGGGAATGATTGAACCTACTCACCATCCTATTTCTCCTAGAGCTACTCGACACGAGGAATGCAATAAACACCCACTCAGTATTTTTGTTAAGTCTGGTGTACCAGCCCAAATCAACGTCCCTTAGAGGAATGAACAGAGGGTGGGCCACAGAATTCCATATCCATTTACATGAAGTATTCTTACTTATCTTTCAAATCTATTTTACTATATGCATGATTAGTAGTCTTCTTGTATATCCTACATGAAAAAGCCGTACTCATCACTTCCCTGATAAGTGTTCGTCCATAAACTTTTGGAACAACGGCCGGTAATCCTCATGCCATCTACTCAGCGGGGGCCGACCTTCGGCAATGTCTCTGGCACTCCACATAATCCTCAATTGGTCGACCTCCTTTGGCGTCTCATTATCGGGTCCGATAATGTAGAACTCGCCCTGGCGAACTTTGTCTAGCATATATGAAATTGACTCTTGAGGTGTCCATGCACCATCAGGTTTAGTTTCTAGCCCCGTGTCATCGTCACCTGTCAAGCCCGTCCAGGTATTTCCTGCACTATCGGCAATGAGATGATATGTGTGTGGTTTTGTTAGGAAAAAAACTCACGTGAAGAGATGACTGGTAACGTTGCAGGCCGGAAGTTCACGTAATTCGTGAGCAAGGCTTTCTGTTAATGACTTGACAGCAGCTTTCGATGCACTGTAAAGCACATCCCCTCTATGATTTACTTGAGCTTGGAGAGTCTGAAGACAATGGGACGGTATCACGTACGGAGGATTAGTGATGCCACGTTTTGAACCACAATTGATAATGATGGAAGGGCTGTCTTGACGTAACATTAACTATGTGTATCTTTACAGCTGGTCTGGTGTCATGACTTGTGATGAAGCTTTACCGGTATAAATATATGCTGAACATGAATCATGCTGTGATTGAATTCAATGAGGTATCCCTAAGCTCGGTCGAAAGACGCACCCAAGGACATTTACATTGAAAACTTCTTTCCATCGTTCAGGACCATCTGGATCCCATGGACTAACACATAACCGAATTCCGACATTGTTCATCAAAAGACCCACCTAAGATATGGTCACTTAAACTATTCCTCAGGTAAGACATAGTTCTTTTAAGGACTTGCCTCACCCCAAGCATCGCACACCTTTTCCTTGAACTTTACGACCTGATCAAGGTCCGACACATCTGCAGGTACAGCCACCACATTCTGTGCACCGATCATATCCACGAGCTCTCGTCTTATGCTATTGAGTCGCTCCTTGTTCACATCTGCGATAGCAACCTTCATTCCAATTCTGAATTATGAACCGAAATGTCAGCCATTTGCACTTGCAGACAATGACTCTCACCTGGCAAATTCCTTCGCAGCAGCCTTGCCAATTCCGTGCCCTGCACCTGTCACTACTGCGACACGACCGGGCAGAAGAACAGGATGTGTAATCATTTATTGCTAAAATATTGGTAGATTTCAGAAAAGGAGAAGTAGTATGTTTGTATCCAAGTGTTGCGATACAAAAGGTCCGATAGCGATTTTTCCTACGCTGCTCGGGATGACTCATAATTGATAGTGACAGTCAGACAAAGAATGCTGAAATGCCTATGGCAAGATTCCAACGGCAAAATTGAGGAGGGATCGGAGGTGGAAGTAGAACAAGTATGAATTGAAAGTCTTGACATGCCGATCGAGTGACTCTTCGAGGATTTGATTTGTGAAGCTATTGAAAAACATGTCTAATCCTGCGATATGAACACAATTGATTCCCACGCGAAAGACGATTCAATCCTGGCGTATCATCTCTTCTTTGCAGGTTTCACACATATCAGATAGGCGCTGTGTCGAGACATCAATGGTCTGACAGCGAGAAGGCAAAGTGGCCAGGCCTCAACTATGTAGGATCGTGACAAGGTTCTAAGTGTGAAAACATGTCAGTCCAGCCATTTCAAAAACAGTTTTCACATCTGAATGTGCACGATGTCATGTCAGTTTACTCAGGTGAGCATTTACTTTTTTGTCCGGGATGTTGCTGAGTTTGTTCCCCTCAGCATCCATTGTTCGTGTCGGTATGCATCCATCCATTGTTATTTGGGACAACAAAGCGGGGGCTGGAACAAGATCCAGAACAGGCATTATATCCCATTAGAGGACCGAAGGGAATTCTGCCGCATATCCGGTGCTGCATCAGCATCCATGCCAGCTCTTCTCCTCTCGTCACTTTCTCGAAGCCCAATTCCATCCAAGGCCATCGGTGGTGTTAGGAACGAACATTCCATAGGGACCTTGTGGGTGGCATTCGATATGATCGCCTTCTTTGTCAAATCAGGGAAGGAAGGGATGTAATATTTCATCACCGATCCAAGTTGAAGAAAGCAAATGATCCTGCACTTCAGGTACGCAGGCTCACGTGTCATCAACGCAAGTCCAGCGCCCCAACTTCCCAAACACCTGCTCTACCCAGGAGGCTCAGACCCTTGTAGACAAATTTAAACACCTTTCTCCCCAAACACCTCAGCATCATGATGAAGTCCTTCGGCATGATTGATACACTCACACCCCTCTTCCCCTCCCAAATTCGTCCAGATATTCCCTGACAGAATGGCATACCTGACATGATGCTGTCAAGCCTTGATGTTCAAGAAAGGAGAGAAGCTCAATCAATCAGATTTAGTCGAAGGTATGGTCTTGAAGAACAGTTGTTGACACTGGTGGGAAGCTTTCGTTTTGACATGAGAATTTGAACTTCGAGGATGCCGCATGTTCGCCGGAGGATCCAATTCAATGACCAGACTGCCAGAGGTCACCACCCCTCTTTGTCAGGTCAAGTATACGAGTCCCGTTACAGGTTAGTGGAAGTAAATGCCTGTCATTGTACAGATCATGACGAAAAGGGGCTGCAACGGAGGGTTGTACGAGTCATTTCTGAAACTTGGAGATAAAGGCGTCGTGTAAACGGCTCAAGAGGCATGTATTAGAGATTCTCATACAGTTACTTTGATCAATCAATGCCTCGCGAATTATCGTAGGCTATATATGATACAACAAGGAAATCAAATACTTTGCCACCTGCGAGCATCTTTGGCCAATGCGCTAGTTGTCAAATGAACTGCTGAGACACATGGCTAATCCATGATGATGAGCGAGGTGTAGGAACAGGCCAACTCGCTTCACATCTCATAGTTCGGACCTTGCCAATCAGATGCATTTAAATTGCCCTGATAGTGATTTTGGAGCCTCCTCTCAGCCCAGTGGAAATCAAATCTGAACCGGAGCGACCAATACTTAGGCATGCACGAAGTGGGTAAAATTATCACAAGATACTTGTTGGCGTACAGAGGAGTACAAGCAGGCAAGACCAAGACCACAGGCGACAGTGTGCTAGAGGGTATCTGTAGTGACGATGTGCGGCGGAACTGCAACGTTGTTACATGTTCTTTCACCGGGTAGCAATTCTAGCGGCCAGAACAGATTTTTCAAGTCTTGATTGAAGTAAAAATTACGGCAGTCCTCAGATGGGACCCACATACTGGCCCTGGTTCAAGTGCCCCGAAGAGAAAAAAAAGGGTGTGTGTGGTTGTATACTGGAACAAGCACATAGGTGCTAACATATATAGCGGTGACTACACCCAAGCTTGAGGGGTGATCAATCGGAACTGTTCAAAGTTGAGTGTGAATGTTGGTGGTAGAGTAGATAGGTTCTTCCATGAGGTTATGTAAGTTGCGATTCTTATTCAAGGTGTATTGTATCTTTCTACAGTGCTTATTTCCTACTATACACAACCAGTGCTTATACTAATGATGGACATGATAAACTTCTGGTCAATGTCTTACACTGACTGCCTGGTCCCCCGATTGATCATGTGGTATTGTCATTTGCCCAGAACCCTAGTGAGATAAGCTTAGATGAATATTCAAGACAGATCAGGCACATCTCCAACTTGGCATCGACCCCAGACTTCGCCTACATAATCGGCCATAATCCGCATCGTTTCTTTGGACGGATGGCTAAAATATGATGTCAGTCATATGTCCCTCGCCATTTATCTTTTGCATACCCGGGGATCCAGTAGAAGTAGTGTTCCGGGTCATCACACATGCCGATAGTAGTGCACCCTAGATCTGCAGTGCACTGGGTACATGAATCGGTGCTGGTATATCCGAAAGCTTGATATCCGGGGTTTGCCCCAAGAACGCCATCCCAAATGTTGGCAAAGTCGATGTAGGATATATTGAGTCTCACAGGGTCGATGGAGCCATTTGTCTGTAAACCTGTCTGATGAAAAGTACTCAGACCGGTATAGATGGTCTGTTTAAACGCTTCTCCAGAGGGTGCAGTCGTTCCGCGGCCATAGACATCCAGAACCATGAAATTACGAGCGTTTGTCGGTGGCGACGCCAGAATCTGGATTTGGTCCAGAAGAGTTTGGGCAGCTTGTGGCATATGATCACCATCCTCTGGGGAGCGATAGTCAGTGGGCGCAACACCCGAACCGAGCATAAAAATAGTTGCTAACGGAGGGATGCCAGATAATCACTGTTATTCGACTCAGCAAAAACGTTGGATTCAGGAGGAGATACTTACTTGATGCCAAAAAATATGCTATAAAGGGTGGTATTTGGATTCAGGTGATTATGTTGGCCGAGGAACGTTTGCACTAGGTGATGTAGTTGTTCATCCAGGTCAAGATTCAGGAAATTCATATATGGTGCAATTCGGTACCTTGTCCGAGGAAGTCCACCTTTCGAGGGTTGCTTGGCCAAAGAGAAAGATCAATACACGCTCCCGATTGCTGGTATGAATCAACGACTCAGTAGAATTGACAGACTAGATATCGGCTTACGGCGTAGTCCATGATGGTTGCTTTAACATCATTTGCTACGTTTTCGACCCAGGTTAAGCCATTCGTTGACCTACCACCCGCCAATGGACTCGGTGGGACTAGGATAGGTGGATCAAGTCGAGAACCATCGGACTTCCCTCCGTCAGTGTAACTGTCCTATGTGATATCCAGCAATGTTTCTCCAATATGAGCTTCAGACCTACTCCGAAGGACACAATAGTTCGGATGTTCCTACGATCTATCCCTGCATTTATGTTTGCCTGAGTACCGGATAGTTGACCGCACTGAGGAGAGACAGCCAGATGTATACCGTCGTTGTCGGAAGGAGGTGAGAATAATTGCTGATTGCTGCCACCGAATTGTACGCGCAGAAATTCAACTTGGTTGAATCTGGGTTGTACACGTTCTGCAACACAGGCAATTGGCAAAATCAGCGCTATTGGTGTCAAATACTTGATAAACATTGTTCGTCGTTGAATTATGTGTCGTGGAGGAAGAATGCAGCGGGGTGACTTTTCAGAAGAAGGGCTAGAATGTGGTTCTTGGTGTCAATCGCGGATTCGATTATTCGGGAGCCAGAACGACAGGGAAGCGAAGGGCGACTGTTGGACTGCTGAGAGAAGAGCGTCTTCTTTATATGCAACAATGTCTTCCTTGTTCTTCATTTGGTCACATCAGCTTGGAGGCGGATAGACATGAATGGCACATGCCACTGCTAATTGTTCCTTTGCTCATGTAACAATGTCACGTTTTGTAGATGAACTGAGGTTCATGAGAGACAGTATCATGTTCAAGGTTCCTTCAGGCTCTGATGTACCTAGTTAGGGGGGGGGGAGAAGTGACTGTAGGAATACAGCACTTTGCGCTTGCACCAAGTCTCCGTGGCTCGTCGATGGACCATTCCAGGACCGTATCTTAGCACTAGCTGTGGTATATAAATGCAGAATCCTCTCTCTTTCCTCCTGGCGGACCGAAGCGGACCGGACCGTGACAGGCGTTATGAACATTTTTCGTCTTTCCCCTCATCAACCATGGCAGAGCAGGCCACCCAGCAGCCAGTCATTTTTACCACTAAGACACAATATCCTCTTCCCACTCGTAAATTCATGGTACCCACAACATGGAAGAGATATCACCTCTCCCAGCTTGTCAACAAGGCATTGTCCCTCGCTACAACGACCCCATTTGACTTCCTGATTCGAGGCGAAATTCTCAAAACTAGTCTTGGAGATTGGTGCTCAGAAAACTCTGTCGGAGGGGTATGGTTCTGCTTTAAGTTGTCATTTGTTTGCTGATATAATGTATATCGAAAGTTTAGGAAGAAACACTAGAAATCGAATATATCGAGTCTGTATTGCCTCCGCAAAAGGTATCCGACATTTCCCATGAGGACTGGGTGTCCAGCATTTTTTGTGATCTGTCAGGGTATGCCCACACGCTTTTTTGAATACCAAGAATCTAACGATGGCACGTAAATAGCCATTTATTAACTGCATCCTATGACGGTCACATCCGCGCTTTCGATTATTCAAAAAATAAGATAGTTTCTTCGCATATGCACAACGCTCCTGTCACGGGCCTGTCAGTGATTCCATCGCAAATCCACGATGAATCTTCAAGTTACACTATCGCGACATCATCTCAAGACTTGACAGCCATGATCTCCCGGCTCCGGCTTTCATCCGATGAGACATCGTCGCAAACTCAGAGTCTTGCCACTCTTCATCTACATACTGCTCCCCTCTCGTCTATAGCGACCAACTCCTCAGGTTCCCATCTCCTTACTTCCTCTTGGGATGGTTTAATTGGCCTATGGGATACGGTCATTCCTCCGACAGATGAAGTACCTGAACCAGAAAGCTATATGCGCGAGAGAAAGAAGCGAAGAAAAGTCCAAGATGACCCGAAGCCCTGTAGAAAAGCGCCGATCAGTGTTCTGAAGTCACACACTAGTCGTGTCTCTAAAGTCGTATTTAGACAACAAAAGGGTGCTGATACTGCTTACAGTTGTGGGTTTGATTCCACTGTCCGAGTTTGGGATACGGAGATGGGTGTTCTAACTCAGACGATTGTAAGCATATCGAATCCCATCAATCTCTGATAGTGACTTATTTTTTGTCTTTTTGCAAGACCGCCGCCGAAAAGCCTTTCCTTGACCTTGACGTTTCATCAGATGGTCGACATGGTCTCGCTACGTCTACGGACAGAACAATGATGCTTTATGACCTTCGTTCTGACAACTCATTGGTGACTGCCTCAAGTTTTTTGCATCCAGCAACACCATCTTGTGTTTCCCTGAGTAAAAGCGATAACCAAGTCGTGACAGGTGCCTATGATGGCGTTGTCCGACTGTGGGATCTTCGGAGTACGAAGAGCGCCATGACGAGCTTCAGGGTCTGGGAAAGCAAAAAGATATTAGATGTTGATTGGAAAAATGGTATTATCGGAATTGCAGGTGAAGGAGGGGTGGAGATTTGGAAGGTTGAATGAACAGTTCTATGATCTCATTGTGTCAACGCCTGATGTCGCTGTCATTTGAATTTGATTGAGTATTGTATCTATATGCACTGCAAGTAATCTGTTTCCTGCGTGATGTCATATGCCGATCTGTGTCCTGGCACAATCTTACAGTGTGGTATCAGATTGTTACAACCTCTTGGTTTCAACTCAGGTTACAGTCTCTTTAGTTGAGACTGCTTAAAAAGTTATAATTCCATTTAAGTTTCTGGCATCACATTGTTGATTTTCAACCAACCGGATACTTGCTGGACTAGATATCTCATCAGCTTAGTCACTGTAACCCTCTATTCACTTTGGATGTCTAGACCACTCTAGACCTTGGGTCTTTTATCACATTTATTTATTCTTTATTATACTACTACCATTCTATCATGCTGCCCCAAAGAGCATGCAGAAATAAAGGAAGGCAAGGTTGATTAGTGATAGATGTCTGGTAGTACAGTAGAATAGATGTCTGGTACAGTAGAGTACTTGAGGAGGGGAAGGAATGAATCTCCTAAAAGTGATAGTGGTGGTAAGGAAGAAAGGGTGACCACAGGATATATTTCTTGGTAACAAATTATTCAGAGGCAATGCCCTACATATTTGTCAGGAGGAGTGTTCGAAACATGAGGCACAGCGGGGTTAGATGGCCAACGATCAAAATAAAATTTCCTCTGCAGGAAGGAGACTAGTCTTTGAATTAATATGAGTTATTCAGACCAATACA
>Ga0153925_1000169_pt1 | contig 15467 bp, 8 predicted proteins | sample TSNJ009MetaG_FD_104684 | JGI IMG/M metagenome (GOLD analysis project Ga0153925, IMG submission 104684) | Attine ant fungus gardens microbial communities from New Jersey, USA - TSNJ009 MetaG | ecosystem: Host-associated > Fungi > Mycelium > Unclassified | place: USA: New Jersey, Wharton State...
AGTAAATGGAGTACTCAGTTGGCCAGAGCCAAAAAATGTGAAAGATGTCAGGAAATTCTTGGGCCTCACAAACTATTATAGGAGGTTTATCAAAGATTTTGCTCAAGTAGCAAGGCCTATAAACATGCTGATGAGAAAAGATGTAAAGTGGCAGTGGGGAGTGGAACAGCAGAAAGCATTTGACAAACTTAAAAGGGTGTTCACAACGAAACCAGTATTAGCAGTACTGGACTTAGATAAGGAATTCAGAGTAGAAGCTGATGTGTCAAATTACGCTACTGAAGGAGTACTATCAATGAAGTGCTCAGATGAAATGTGGAGGCCAGTCACTTTCATTTCCAAGTCTCTCAGTGGTACAGAAAGAAATTACAAAATACATGACAAGGAGATATTAGCAGTCGTTAGATGTTTAGAAGTGTAGAGGCATTTCCTGGAAGGAGCAGTAATTAAATTCAAGATTTAGACTAATCATAAGAATCTTGAGTACTTTATGAAAGCACAGAAGTTAAATATGAGACAAGCAAGATAGACTCTATACCTGTCAAGATTTAATTTTATGCTGAAGCATGTTCCAGGAAGTAAGATGGAGAAAGCAGATAGTCTAAGTAGAAGACTGGACTGGGAAGTGGGAGTAGAAAAAGACAACGAGGATCAAAAGTTGGTAAAACCAGAGTGGCTGGAAGTGAGGAAAACGGAGATGGTAGAAATAATAGTAGATGGAGTAGATCTATTAGAGGAAGTTAGAAAGTCAAAAGTAAAAGACGATGAGGCAGTAAAAGCGGTGGAGGAAATGAAGAGAGCAGGGGTAAAGATATTAAGAGATGAAGAATGGAAAGAGGTAGACAGTATTATGTATAAAGAGGAGAAAGTGTATATGCCAAAAAATAATAAATTAAGGGCAGAAATTATCAGGCTATATCATGATATGCCAGTAGGAGAACATGGAGGACAGTGGAAGATAGTAGAGCTGGTCACTCAAAACTTTTGGTAGCCAGGGATTACTAAAGAGGTAAAATGATATGTAGAAGGGTGCGATGCTTGCCAGTGCAATAAAAACCACACAGAATAACCAGCAGAAAAATTAATGCCAAACTCAATTCCAGAAAAGCTGTAGACACATATATTGGCAGACTTTATCACTAAGTTGCCTTTAGCACAGGGATACAATAGCATTCTAGTAGTAGTGGATTGGTTAACTAAGATGGTCCATTTTATACCAACTACAAAGAAAACATTAGCAGAGAGATTAGCAAGGTTGTTTAAAGATAATGTGTGGAAACTGCATGAGCTACCAGAAAGCATCATTTCAGATAGAGAACCCCAATTTGCAGCAGGGTTAATGAGAGAGTTAAATAGGATGTTGGGGATTGAGAGTAAATTGTTGATGGCATTTCACCCACAGATAGATAGGCAAATAGAAAGGGTGAACCAGGAGTTAGAGCAATACTTGAGAATATTTATTGATCATAGGCAAGAACAATGGCCCGAATGGTTGGGAACAGCAGAATTTGCATATAACAATAAAGTACACTCGAGTACTCAAATGACACCTTTTAAGGCAAATTACAGGCAAGATTCTAGGATAGGGTTTGAAGGAAGAAAGAAGAGGAAATACAAGGGAGCAAAGAAATTTATTGAGAAGATGAAAGAAATACAGGAAGAAGTAAGAGTAGTGCTAGGGAAAGTGCAAGAGGAAATAAAGAAGTATATAGACAGAAAGAGAGGAGAGGTTGATGATTATAAAGTAGGAGACTTAGTGATGTTGAGCACCAAAGATCTAAAGTACCAAATGGTTGGGAGGAGGACAGAAAAGTTGACAGAAAGATTTGTGGGGCCTTACAAAGTAAAGAAAATCATATTATTGAATACAGTAGAATTAGAGCTATCCAATACAATTAAAATACATCCAGTAGTCAATGTTAGTAGAATATATAGATATATAGGGCAAGTAGAAGGGCAAAAAAGAGAGCAACTAGCTCCAGTAATAATTGATGGAGAGGAAGAATGGGAGGTAAAGGAAATTTTGAATAAGTAGTGAATTAGAGGAAAGAACAAATACCTAGTACAATAGAAAGGATTCACAGTGGAGCCAGACACTTGGGAAGGAAGGGAAAATCTGGGAAATGCAAAGGAAGCAATCAAGGAATTTAAAAGAGAGTATCGACAGGACATAGAGAAAGTAAACCGGTAAGAAAGAGAAGAAGGAATATTTGAGAGGGGAGAATTGCCAGAGAGATTTATGGCAAAAAAGTTGTTTGGATGGTCAGATAAGAAATATGACAAAGAATACTGGGGAAGGTTAGAAAGAAATTGGAGATGATGGAAAGGAGGACAACCTAAGAAAAAAAAAACAATGGAGATGATTAAGGAAGAAGAAAAAAGTTGAGCAAGATGAATCAAGGGGTAAGAGAGTGGACAGAAAGAAGATGACAAGGAGATGGGCAATGTTATGAGAGCTCCAAACAAGAAAAGGTTTCCCATACATTTAAACACTTAATCCAAAATCTCAAAGCATACAATGGAGTAAGAATATAAATAGGGTAGGGACTCAGTAAGTCAAATCATGTGACAAGGTCAGGTGATTGTAGAACATTCTGGAAAGAACATGTGACCGCAGGACTCTAGGGTACAGCCACTGTAGTAGTAGTATAAGTAGGGCTGCAATCCAATGAAGAACTCTATTGAGTTCTTCTTGAACATCCACCTAGAGTAATTGCTAAGGACATTCACTGTCCATTGATAACAGGCAACATAGTTGACCTGTACTATAAGTTATAGAGAATTTCTCGGGACGAGGAAACTTAAGAGGGGGGTGGTGTTATGACTTGGCAAAATGGCTAAGTCATTATTTATTCTTTTCTTTTTTTTTCCTTTCTGGACTTACTACACAAGGATGGAGCATGAGAAAGTATCATGTAACTAAGTGTCACAGAGTCACAGTGTTATGAGTCACAGTCAGGTGATGTTACATGACTAAGTCACATGGGAACTGTGGAAAGATAGTGCATAGACCATGAAGTAGTTATATAAGTAGTGTAGAAAATTTAACGGAAACTCCATTGAGTTCTCCTTGTCAACTTGGACTTGGAGGGTGATCAAGTCATCTAGGCTAAGTCACTACAAGGAGGTGAAGATAACAGGATACCCATCTATTTGTGAAAGAAACACAGCAGTAAAGAAGAATGTCAAATGAAGAAAGAAAATTGGGAAGAGAATCAAAGTACTAGAATAAGCAGATAGATATAAGAGAACCATACCAAACTCCACTCCTAACACACCAGTGGCAATAAGCTAGAGTAACTCTGACAACTAATTAAATAAGTGTTACTTAAGGTTTAATCAGTTATCTACTTCTAAAACTCCTATCTCTAATAGCTGAGACATCCGTAACTAAAGAGATAGTATATATAGAATAGATCACTCTCTAAGAGCCTCATTCTATTCTTTGAGATTTCTCCTAGAGATGAGTTATAACATATTCTAGAATGTAATTATATATTAAGGTTTCTATCACAAATGGCCACTTACTGATTTGTGAGTTGATGATTTAATAATAAAAAGGCTTAAAAAAGTGAAGTTTAGACAGTAGCAAAAGATGTTGTTAAGTCTGAGGTTTATCCTCAGACATACAGTTCTTAAATATATGATTGTGGTAGTCTATGCACCAGAACAGTCTACCATATAATCACTACCTATTGTTCTATATATAGAAGTGCTATTATTCTTCAAATAGAGATAACCTAACCATCTTAGGGCAGTCCTTTGTTCTATTCAAGGACAAATGATAATCTATGAGTAAAGATCAGTATTATGTACAAACATTGAGGACCTTGTATCTCTATGGGATCTTATCACCTCAGGATCTATTTATAGCCCAAAGAAGTGCATTGAAGAGAGCTTCACAATGGTCATTGAAGCAAATGATTATGTTAAGTGGTTCCCAAGATATTGGTGATTTAGTGTCTGGTGACTTAGTGATCACTAACTGATCTGCTGATAACTCAGTGAATACTGATTGCTTTGAGATGTTTTTGGTACTGTTTGAAAGGTCTTCTTAAGGGCTTTTGGTGGCCATTTAGATTGTCAAAATTGGTCAAGTATTCCCAGAGTTATGGTCTGAATGAAGTTTGTGACAGGCTCTATAGAGCTAGAAGATGAGCTCAGAGATAAGAGGGAATGTGTACTGGTTCTTGACCATTATAGAGTTTAGGATGCAATAGTCTTGTACTGGTCAGAAGGAACTGTTTTTTATTTTGATAAAGAAGACCAGTATGGCCATAGGTGATTTAGAGGGGCAGATACAACCTATACATAGGTTTTTCTCTGGAAATGTATCTAACTCGGTCTGCTCTACCAGAGACAGAGGATATACCTTTGATGATTTGGGCTCAGATCCCAGAATCAGCTCAATAGTGTGGTCCCAATAGCAATGCTCTAGGAGAATGTCAAAACTATTCTTTGCAAAGATAGACTCAAATCCTTGAGTATATTCCAGTAGGTGGACAGTAGGATTTTGGTTTTCTGTATTGTGCTAGGTATCCTTTGCCAGTCACTAAGAGTTAGTGGCCATAGCTCTAAGATTGGTAGTTATAGGTTCTAGGAGTATTTATATTATGAACAAGTGGTCTTTGAGTTTCTAGTCTCTATCATTGGTACTAGAGAGAGGGAGCTCATCCATGTCCTCTTCTAGGAGTAAAGAGTAGGGTCCATCTCTGCATGAATCAAAGATATAGAGCTCTGCTTTTTTCTACCTAGTCTGCTCCTTGCATAGAGCATGACCTCCTTTGCAGCGAGGAGGATAACATGTCATCTCAACCTTACCAGTTCCCTAATTGATCTTCAGATTATGGTTTTTTAGCCAGTTGTATTCCAAGATCAAATCTTGCTTTTCAAAACCTGAGTTGGTAAGTAGCATCCTTTCTAAGTGGATGCCATACTGCAGAAGGATGTCCACTACTTCAGAGATTTCACTAGCTTTATTTGGAGAGCTATCTACATTGAAGACAGGGATAGAATATGAGATCATTCAGGTATTAAGTCCCTTGGAGCAAACAAAGTTTTAGTCTATAAAGCTTCCTGTGGCTTTGCTGTCTAGGAGAGCCTTCATAGAGTGGAGCTCACTTGTATTCATGGTACTTAGTTCTATAGTAAGTTACAGAAAGGTTCCATACATATCTAATACACTGGCAGAGAGCCAGATAGGTAGTCTTTTTTCCTACTTTGGTCTCCAGAGGAAGGGGTTGCGTTTTGGGATAGAGAAAGGAGATATGTCTATAGGTTCACTGTTATCTATATTAGTCTCTACTTCAAGTACAGTAAATCTATTTACTAGTAGCTGGAGCACACTTGTCACTGGTCACTCTCTACAAAATCCTTGTCTTTTTTAACCTTCCAGGCTTCCACTTCTTGTATATCTTGTATTGCTAGGAGGTCCTCTATGAGTTCCTCTTATTGCTTGGACAACAGCTATCTCATGTTGAGATAATGGGGACAGTTCTTGACTAGGTGGTTTGCATCTTCATACTAGTAGCAAGCATCCTTGCAGAGGTAGGGGCTTTGACCTCCTAGCTGTGTTTATGTCCATGGGAACATCCATAGAAGAAGAAAGAGGTATTGGCTTTGGAATTGGGGTTAGAGTTGGAGCAATAGTAGAGGAGATTTGAACTACTGAGAGGGGAAAGGACTGTGATGGAAGACTTCTGACTGGAGCAAAGGACATGCTGTACTGAGTTGACTGGAAGACCTTATTAGTGAGATATGCTTGGTTGATCCTCTGGACAGATTGGTACCAAGCTTCTAGATCTATGTCTGAGGGACATCTGTAGGGTATAGTTATGATCTAGTTTTAGATACCAATCCTCAGCCCTTGGTGGAACTTGACCATAAGAGTCTAGAGGTCAGTATAGCCTGTATTAGAGACAAATAACTGGAAGGTATCAAGGTAATCATCCACTATCCAAGTTTTCTAGTGGTAGAAGAACTCTTCCAGGGTATTGACTATATTTACTTTTTTATTCACTAGAAAGAACTATACCTTAAACTGAGCCTCAAAGTCAGCCTAGGTTTGGATTGGGAAGAATCCAGTATCTGCTTCTTGGCAAAACAGATTCTTAGACTATTTTGCCATATAACCACTTTTGAAAAAAATAAGGGCCTACAGGGCTTTCTTCTCTTCACAGCTGAATTATTCTGGAGCTAGGCATATATATAGTATGTAGGAGTTCAGGAATACTTGTCCAGTATTGTAATTGCTATTGAAGTCCAAAGAAGAGAAGAGCTTGGGGCAGGCTTGAGAACAGGGGTTTACTAGAGAGAGAGATGCCAATATAGAGAATGGTAGAGAGTTTGCCACCAGAGCTGAAGGTTGAAGAGAAGAGTTTGATACTAGCTGTGTGAGTTGTTGCAGCTGGGCAGTCAAAGCAGAAAAGGTATTATTGATGTTTATTTCTAAGTTATTTTGTCTTTTAGTGACTTTATGCAGGTAATACTGTAGATAAGCCAGGGCATCAGCCATACCCTGAAGGGTGTCTGCATACAACATCTAGTATGGAGCAGAGGCATGGAGGGTTGGGTGTGGGCAGTAGAAAACAACCAAGTAGAGACTATCTACTACATTCTTCCAAGACTCTATTCAGAAAATCCTATTCTGTTATAAGGGTGACTGGAGTGGAGCTTCCAGAAGAATTCTTAGAGAATAGAATGAGGCTTTTAAAAGGGTACTCTACACTATATATACAAGTCCTCTTAGCTATGGAACATTCTAAGGGTCAAGGTCAGGAATGCAGAAGTAGATGACTAATTAAATGTTATGTAATTATTATTTAATTAGTACAGGGTCACTCCAGTAGGCTACTACTAGTGCATTAGGAGTGTGACTTAGTGTAGTCCCCTTACAAATAGCCTTTATTTCAAAGTCGTTGAATGAAGCTGAAAGAAATTATGGAATTTATAATCAAGAGATGCTGGCAATCATCAGATACTTAGAGGAATAGAGGTACTTGCTAGAAGAAGTACAAAACAAATTTAAGACTTGGAGCAACCACAAAAATCTAAAATACTTTATGAGTAGTCAGAAACTGAACTATAGACAAGCAAGATGGGCCTTGTATCTATCTAGATTTGACTTTACTCTTAAACATATACCAGGCAACAGCATGAAAAAAGCTAATAGCCTCAGTAGGCATCCAGACTGGCAAATAGGGGTGAAGAGAGATAACAAGGATAGAGTATTGGTAAAAAAGAAGTGGCTGGAAATCAGAACAACATAAGTGGTAGAAATTATGATAGAGAAAGTAGATTTATTGGAGAAAATTAAGAAGTCAGATGAAAAAGATAATGAAATGATAAAAGCAGTAGAAGAAATGAAGTAAGCAGAAGTAAAGAAACCCCAAGGCAATAAAATCCTATGGAGATACAAGGTCCTCAATGTTTGTACATGATACTGATCTTTATCTATAGATTATCATCTGCTCTTAAATAGAACAAAGGACTGTCCTAAAATGGTTAGGTTATCTTTATTTCAAGAATAATAGTACTTCTATATATAGAACAATAGGTAGTGATCATATGGTAGGCTGTCCTGGTATATAGACCACCACAATTATGTATTTAAGGACTGTATGTCTAAAGATAAACCTCAAACTTAACAATATCTTTTGCTACTGTCTAAACTTTGCTTTTTTGAGTCTTTTTATTATTAAATCATCAACTTACAAATTAGTAAGTAGTTATTTGTGATACAAGGAACAAGAAACTGAAAGCAGAAGTAATCTAGCTATACTATAATACACTGGTAAAAGAACATAGAAGGCAGTAGAAGACAACAGAGTTGGTTACTAGAAACTTCTAGTGGCCAGAGGTAATAAAGAAAGTCAAGCTACCAAAGAAACAAGAATCATACAGAGACACTAGCAGAGAAATTAATGTCAAATATAGTACTAGAGAAACCCTAGGCCTATATTACAGCAGATTTCATCACAAAGTTACTATTAGCACAGAAATACAATAGTATACTAGTGGTATGTGATAGATTAACAAAAATGGCACACTTTATGTCTACTATGGAAAAGACTTTGGTAGAGGGAGTGGCAAGATTGTTCCAGAATAATGTCTGGAAGCTACATGGTCTACTAAAGAGTATTATTACAGATAGAGGAGTGCAGTTTGAAGTAGAAATAATAAAGGAACTGAACAATATATTGGAGATTAACACAAAGTTGTTAATAGTCTACCATCCACAGATAGATAGATAGACAAAAAGAATAAATCAGGACTTAGAATAATACCTGGAGATATTTATCAATCACAGGCAAGAGCAATGGCCTGACTGGCTAGCAACAGCAGAGTTTGTATATAACAATAAAGTACAGACAAGTACAAAAGTGTCATTGTTCAAAGTAAATAATGGATAGGATCTATACATGGAATTTGAGATGAGGAAAAAGGGAAAGTTTGAAAAGACAGTGGAATTTGTGACAAGAATAAAGGAAGTGTATGAGTAGCATTAAGGAAAAGTCAGGAGGAAATGCAGAAGTATGCAGATAGAAAGAGGAGTAAACCAGAAGGGTATAAAGTGGAAGACTGGGTATTACTGAATACAAAAGATCTCAAATATCAAATGCAGAGGAGACAATCAAAAAAACTAATAGAATAATTTGTGGGATCTTACAAAGTTAAAAGAATAATTTCAACAAATACAATTGAACTGGAGTTACCAAGTAGTATTAAGATACATTTAGTAGTAAATGTTAGCAGAGTATGAAAGTATAAAGATCAAGTAGAGGGTCAGAAAAAGAAACAACCTTTACTAGTATAATTGAAGGAAAAGAGAAATATAAGGTAGAAAAAATATTAAATAAGAGAAAGTTTTGAGGAAAAAATAGATACCTGGTATAATAAAGAGGTTGTACAGCAGAAGAAGACACTTGGTGTTATGACTTGGCAAAACAGCTAAGTTATTATTTATATTTCTTTTCTTTTTATATTTCTTTTTCTATTTGAGCTTACTATATAAGAAAGGAGTGCAAAAAAGTAATATATGACTAATATTATACATCACAGTCACATATCAGAATATCACAGTGTTATGTCATATGATGGAGTCACATGATGAGTGTGGGAGAGTAGTACACAAACCATGTAATAGTTGTATAAGTAGTATACAGAACCCAATAGAAACTCTATTGAGTTCTCCTTGTCAACTCAGACTTGGAGTATGATTAAGTTGTCTCAGGCTAAGCTGCTATATCTGGAAACCAAGGGAAAATCTGGGGAATATACAAGAGTTGGTAGATAGGTTTGAGAAAGAATACAGAGAAGAGGCCAGAAGAATAAAGAAAAGGAACTTGAAAGAAGATCATAAAAAAGAATTACTAGGAAGATATACAGCAAAACTACTATATAGATAGGATAATAGGAAATTTGATAGAGAAGATTGGAAAGGAATTGGAGACAATAGAGATCAGGAAGGGCAAAAGGAAGGGAAACATTAGAAATAATCCAAGAAAAGAACAATGAAGAGAAAAAAGAAAATGAGCAAGAATTTGAAGAAGATAGAGTAAAAGAATAGGATAAAAAAGACAAAATGGGTAATTTACAGAACCTATATAACAAACTATGAAATCCTCAAGATAAGAACCTTTAGAAGGGGAGTACTATCATGAGTCACTCCAACTATGACAAAAATAGTATATCTATATATATAGTAGACTACAACTAAGCAAGAACCCCATCAAGTTCTCTTCTAATCCTGAAGAACTATCTTGAGTTAAACCTTAGCTTAAGGTTTCTGAGTCAGTTGCTGACATACACTTGAATTGCATTATACCTATAAGGTTTGGTGTTGGGGATATAGATAAGAGGACAACTAAGTGTAGAAGATCTAGGGAAATTAACTATATTTTCCAGAAAAGCTTTTGTTATAGTGTGTAAAGGTTAATATCTTAGAGAGGATATGAAATATGGATCTAGAACAACCTCACACCTATTTAACACCAAATAACAATAAAACTTACATAAAGCTGCATATAATTTCTGATATTCTTCTTTAATCCTCCACTTCTGCTTTATTCCTTTAAACCTTTAGTATATGATTGGAGCTAGTACTATGCCTTATTATCTATCCCAGTAAGCAATTCCCTTTTGCACCCTTTTACTATATTGTTACCTACATTAACAGGCATATTTCAAGACTCAGATTTTTGCTTCAATCTGATATTATCAACTATCAGAATATCAATGTCTTATTCTTCCACAATAGACAAGACATCAACTACATCATAAATGTCTACTTGGACAACAATCAAACAGCTCTGCATGTCTTACAAAATAATATCAGAAACATTAGAAATACAATTGTGATAACTGGAAATTTCAATATCAGAGATTATAACTGGAATCCTAATTATCTGCACCATTCCACTCACATAGAAGTTCTCAATTTAGTTGCTGACAGCCTAAAACTTGAATTATTCCTCTTTTCAAACCCAGGTCCTACAAAATATACTGACAATCCTAGAGATACTAACTCAGTATTGGACTTAGTGTTTTTACCCTCTGACAACTCTGGATTTGGCAAGTACATTTTCTTTCTAGACAAGAGAAAACCATCCAACCACATCTCTATAGCCATAGAAGTTGGAATGAAGAACAAAGATATTGATGTTGTTATCTAGTCTATCAAAAAGGATAGTAAAGAGAAAGATAATTTCATTAAAGAGATCAAAGAGAATATTAAATAGTTGAATACTGAGAACATCAATGACAAGCCAAAACTCAAAACACTGGTCAACAAACTAACTGTGGTGTTTGGGAGTATGTGGTCCAGATATATAAAAATCAAAAGAATCACAAAACACTCTAAGAAGTGGTGGAACTAGAAGTGTACTGCAAGCCTTACTAGAAAGCTTTCAAAACAGCAGTACAGGTTGTTACAAACTTCATTCAGACCATAACTCTAGAAATACTTGACCTATTTCAACAATCTAAATGGCTACCAAAAGCCCTTAAGAAGACCTTTCAAACAGTACCAAAAATGTCTCAAAGCAATCAGTATTCACCAAGTTATCAGCAGATCAGTCAGTGATCACCAAGTCACCAGACACTAAATTGCTGATATCTCAGGAACCGCTTAACATAATTGTTTGCTTCAATGACCATTGTAAAGCTCTCTTCAATGCACTTCTTTTGGCTATAAATAGATCCAGAGGCAATAAGATCCTATGGAGATACAAGGTCCTCAATGTTTGTATATGATATTGATCTTTACTCATAGATTATCATCTGTCCTTGAATAGAACAAAGAACTGCCCTAAGATGGTTAGGTTATCTCTATTTCAAGAATAATAGCACTTCTATATGTAAAACAATAGGTAGTGATCATGTGGTAGGCTATTCTGGTACACAGACCACCACAATCATATATTTAAGAACTGTATGTCTAAGAATAAATCTCAGACTTAACAACATCTTTTGCTACTTGTCTAACTTTGCTTTTTTGAACACTTTGATTATCAAATCAAGCAATCACAAATCAGTAAGTGGCCATTTGTGATATAGGTGGCCAAAAGAGAATTCTTTGATGACAAAATATAGAAAATTGCAATTTCAAATAAGTATCTATAGGACCTCATAGATTGGGTCAAAAAGAAGATATTTCTAGCTATTGAAACAATCACATTCAAAGGCCAACCATATAATACTCTTGACTCTTTGTGGAATGTCCTCTATAGATCATACAATTCTGCTGAAAATCAACCAATCAATGAAAGATTCCTAAATAATAGTCTCTAATTTGACTTTATCAAATGGTCTATATTTTTTCAACAAGAGTTTAAAGAAGTGATAGCTAAGTACTTATCTATATCCATCCCCAGTTCCAATCATATCTCTTGGAGACATCTCAAAAATATCATTGCTGATAATACATGCCTTAGAAAAATTATTAATATAGCTAATACATGTATATTCCTAGAACATTGGCCCAAACACTTCAAAGAAGCAATATCAGTTGTCATTTCCAAACCCAATAAGGATGTATACAACACTACTAAAGTATTCTGACTTATAGTGCTCCTTAACACAACTGGCAAACTCATTGAGAAAGTCATTAGTAATTGACTCCAGTTCTATATGTCAGCCAATGGTTTCTTGGACTCTAATCAATTAGAGGGTATTAGACAGTGCTCAACCATTAATGCTGGACTTTATCTCACTTATATTATTTGCACTGGATAGATTAAGCAATGTCATACTAGTGTCACCATATTTAACATTGCTCAATTCTTCTCTTCTCTTAATCATTTCTTTCTGTCCACATATCTCAAAAAAGTAGGCCTAAACAATAATATTGTAAAATTCTTCGAGAGTTACTATTATAACCAGTTAACAACATACACTTGAAATGGTTTCATCTTACCACCACTCAACTCTAGTATCAGTGTTGGCTAAGGCTTGGCTCTCTTTCCAATCCTTTCCACTATTTATATGGCTCCAATTATGAAAATATTCAAAAAAAGAATAAAAAAACTTATTAAAAAAATCCCAACAGACATTCTATCTTTTGTAGATGATGGTCTTTTAATTTCACAAAAGAAGAGTTTTGATCTCTTATTTATATTTCTTTTAAGTAGCTACAACATTATATCCAAGATTCTTCTCAAGATAGGCCTAGTTATAGAACACAGCAAATCAGAGGTCTTTTATTTCACCAGGGCATGTAATCCTTACAACCCTTCTATTAATCTATCTTTAGTAGAAGGCCCCATTCTCTATCCAAAATATATATGGTGGTATCTGGGCTTCTTTTTTGACTGAAAACTCACATTCCACTACCACATCTACCCATATACTACAAAATGTCTTTCAACACTCAATGCAATGAAACTTTTGGAGAACTCCTTGCATAGTATCCTCTCTCTTCAAAAATGGCTTCTATATAGAATATACATTCTATCCATGGTACTATATAGATTCCAGCTGTGGTTTTTCAAGGGCACATCTGTAAGGGTGACTAGAGCAGAGTAGACTCTAAGAGAATCCTTAAAGATTAGGATAAGACTTCTAGAATACACTTTTACAATATATATACTCCTACTGCTGAGATATCCTTGACCCTATAGTCCTGTTAGTCAGGGTCAGAAGTCTCCAAGTCAAGCTAAAGGGAATTAAATATTACTATGTAATATTTAACCAAGTGCAGGATTACTCTGGGCTATAAGTCTGGTGTTTTAGGAATAGTATTGGTAAGGTTCCCTTATAACACCTATTATTATGAATCTAATGGAACTAAAGAAAATGCAAAGAAGAGCTGCTTTATGAATAACAGAGGTCTTTTATACATCTCCATTAGAAGAAGTCAAAGCTATCGCAGACTTTATTCCTATCTCCCTATATTTAAGAAAACTCAATGGATGCCATTATCTTTGGTATAAATTGATACCTCCATCATATGCTATCAACTCACTCTTAAACATACAATATACCAGGAACCAAAATCTATATAAATTCTTGACTCAAAAACTCACAACAAAGCAAAATACAAAACTGAAAAGTCCTATTAAAAATATCAATAAATGATTGTCAGAAGTCAATGAAAATTTCCTACTGTTTCATTCTAATTTTTTTTTCCAGTTCAAGAGTAGTTGATCATTTCTCTAACAAAATTTCTTTTTATTCTCCTCTCTCATCAGATAAGGAAGATATCTATAAACATCTTGACAACCTCAATAAGGTTTTTCAACAATTCAACAAGAGGTAACTATAACCATATTTACTTCTGGTATTGTCCAAGCAAAGCTGAGTAGCCCAGACATAAAATTGTCAATACCCAAGTGAAAGAAGCTGATGACTTCTCTATATTGCCTAGCAAAAACTCTTTCTTATTTAGTAGAAAGAAGGAGTGCAATGACATCTTAAAGGAATAGCAGAATACCTTTTCTAATAATTATAAAAGAGATTAACTCTTTTTGGACTTTGAAGATAACAAAGAAAAAGTCTTAAAGCCAATATATGCTAATAGAGGCTCATAGCTTCCATTTTTAGAGAACTCTAACTCCTTGTATACAAGATTTATTCATATGACTACTGTTACTGATAGACAGTGAATGTCCTTAGTGATCACCCTAGGTGGATGTTCAAGAAGAACTCGATAGAGTTCTTCATTAGATTGGACTACTACTTATACTACTTTACAGTGGCTGTGCTACTATTAGCTCACGATCACATATTCTTCCAAAATGTTCTATGATCACCTGACCTTATCACATGATCTGATTACCTAAGTTTCCATACTGTTTATATCTTGACCCCATTGTATGATTTGAGGTTTTAGATCGAGTGTTCGACTGCACAGGAAACTATTTCCATTTTTGGGGCTCTCATAACAACTACCAGACATGCCCCCATTGGCAAATATCAATAGAGACTCTTTTCAAACTCTCTACTTAGCTGTTCATGCAGACAAGCTAATATCCAAGATTGCAAACACACTGTTATACAATATAATCTTTATAACTAGAATACAAGGCTAAAGTATATTACTATTGGGAGCTTTGTATACTTCTTGTTGCAAAACCCCATAGCATTCAGCTTTGACAACAGATAATCATCAGGGGAACAGAGGCAGGATTCCCTTACAAAGTGTAGAGCAGTCAATGATAGCAAATGTGATATAGTTTCTATCAATATATCATTATCTCTTGTTCTTTTTCTTTTTCTTCCCCTTTTTCTAGTTTTACTCTCATTATTTAAGTAGTTTTACCTTGTATAGCTACTACCACCTGCCAATGTGCTCTGTGTAATAAATCAATGATTTTAATATATATATACTACTACAGTCTGTCTGTCCCTGATCCTATAGTCCTATCTGGCAGGGTCAGAAGTTGCCAAGTCAAGCTAGGGGCAATTAAATATTATATAGTAATATTTAATCAGGTGTAGGGTTGCTCTGGGAGGTCAGTCTAGCATTCCAGGGGTGGCATTGGTAGGGTCCCCTTACAACCCTTACCCTGGTGGGCCCTAGCTAATACTGTTGTACTATGACCACTGGTTATGGCTTCTGGCTATATTAGTACAATTAGAATTAGAACTAATTTTCAACTTATTGTTACTAATAAAATTTAAAACAAGTTGGGATCAGTATTTTGGGTTTTTCCTGATGCACTTCAAGTGCTGAAGTTATCCTTACAACATCTGCTACTTCGTGCCCCTACTTTCACATTCCCTTCTGGATGCATGTTGTGTTTGTTCCTGTTGTTTTGCTTTTATCTAGATGGCATATTTGATCCTACCCGGGACTGTTGCGAAAACAAAATGCTAGATATATTTTCTAGCCCTCCCTTCCCACGAACTTCCTTTTACCTACCTTCTACTGACTGCTGGGATAGTGAACAGATAGACATCAAGCTAAGTATTTCTAGTAGAACGTCTTCGATTACCGGATGAAGTCGCATGACAATCTCGCAGAAAGG
>Ga0153925_1000170_pt1 | contig 15353 bp, 9 predicted proteins | sample TSNJ009MetaG_FD_104684 | JGI IMG/M metagenome (GOLD analysis project Ga0153925, IMG submission 104684) | Attine ant fungus gardens microbial communities from New Jersey, USA - TSNJ009 MetaG | ecosystem: Host-associated > Fungi > Mycelium > Unclassified | place: USA: New Jersey, Wharton State...
AACACTGAATCCAAAACCCTACAAGCATACAATGGAGTAAGGATATAAATAGGGTGGAGACAGTAAGTCAAATCACGTGACAAGGTCAGGTGATCATAGAACATTCTGGAAAGAGCATGTGATTGTGGGGCTTTAGGGTATAGCCACTGTAGTAGTAGTATAAGTAGGACTGCAATCCAATGAAGAACTCTATCGAGTTCTTCTTGAACATCCACCTAGGGTGATCACTAAGGGCATTCACTGCCTATTGATAACAAAAATGTTTATTGATCATAGGTAAGAACAATGGCCTGAATAGTTGGGAACAGCAGAATTTGCATATAACAATAAAGTGTACTTAAGTACTTAAACAACACCTTTTAAGGCAAATTATGGACAAGATTCTAGGATGGAGTTCAAAGGAAAAAAGAAGAGGAAATACAAGAGAGCAAAGAAATTTATTAAGAAGATAAAAGAAATACAAGAAGAAACAAGAGCAGCGCTAGGGAAAGTGCAAGAGAAAATAAAGAAGTATGTAGACAGAAAGAGAAGAGAGGTCAATGATTATAAAGTAGGAGACTTAGTGATGTTGAGCACCAAAGATCTAAAGTACCAAATGGTTGGGAAGAGGACAGAAAAGTTAATGGAAAGATTTGTAGGGCCTTACAAAGTAAAGAAAATAGTATCATCAAACACAGTAGAATTAGAGCTACCCGATACAATTCAAATACATCTGGTAGTCAATGTTAGTAGAATATGTAGATATGTAGGGCAAGTAGAAGGGCAGAAAAAGGAGCAACTAGCTCTAGTAATAATTGATAGAGAGAAAGAATGGGAAGTAGAGAAGATTTTGAATAAGTGGTGAATTAGAGGAAAGAACAAATACCTGGTACAATGGAAAGAATTCATAGTGGAATCAGACACTTGGGAAGGAAGGGAAAATCTGGAAAACACAAAGAAAGCAATTGAGAAATTTGAAAGGGAGTATCAATGGGATATAGAGAAAGTAAACCAGCAAGAAAGAGAAGAAGGAATATTTGAGAGGGAAGAATTGCCAGGAAAATTTACAGCAAAAAAGTTGTTTGGATAGTTAGATAAGAAATATGACAAAGAATACTGGGGAAGATTAGAAAGAAATTGGAGATGATGGAAAGGAGAACGACCTAAGAAAAGAAAAACAATAGAGACAATTAAGGAAGAAAAAAACGAATCAGGGATAAGAAAATGGACAGAAGATAATGATGAGAAGATGGGCAATATGGTTGACCCATACTATGAGTTATAGGGAAATCCTCAGGACGAGAAAACTTAAGAGGGGGATGGTGTCATGACTTGGAAAAATGGCTAAAGTTATTATTTACTTTACTTTACTTTACTTTTCCTTTCTGGACTTACTATACAAGAATGGAGTGCAAGAAAGTATTACATAACTAAATGTCACAGAGTCACAGTCAGGTGACGTCACATGACTAAGTCACATGGGAACCATGGGAAGATAGTGTACAGACCATGTAGTAATTGTATAAGTAGTAGAGGAAATTTAACAGGAACTCCATCGAGTTCTCCTTGTCAATTCAGACTAGAAGTAGTTCTAAGACATCTCAGTCTAAGTCCTTACAACCTAGATATCATCAATGGTAAGCCAGAGTAGAAAGTAGATACAATCATTAATGCCAGGTAATATAAAGAAACTTATTAGTATAGAGTATATTGGATAGGTCTACTACAAGACAAAAATATATAAAAATTGGCACACTATCTATGGCATGCAAAAGAAGCAATCAACAAGTTCCATTGAATGCATCTAGCCATGATAAAATCTACAGCAATAGATCTAAAAATCTCTTTGAAACAATAATGATAGCTATAAGAACATAGTATTGATAAAGGAGGAAGATGTCAGAGGATGCTAGACAAAATATTAAATAATAACATTCATATTATGTAATACTAGAACAATATTAGTTAATATAGTAATAATCCTGTCTAACTTAACTTTAAACTCTTTTTTAAATTGCAACTATATCTTTGAGTACTTTTCCATAACAGTAATGTTGTTTTATTTTTCTTTCTCCAACTTTTATAACAAATATAAAATATTCTTTATAGTATAAATACTGGCTCTGTACTTAGGCTTACTCAGTTGTTTACCACACTGGTATAGCAACTTAGCCTAAGATAACTTAATTACACTTTAAGTTCAAGTTAATAAAGAAAACTCAATGAAGTTTCTATCAGATTCTGTATACTACTTATACAACTACTACATGGTCTGTATACTACTTTCCTATGCTCATTATATAATATAATACTATAATACTTTCCTGCACTCCTTTCTTGTATAGTAAGTTTAAAGAAAAAAGAAAAAAATATATAAATAATAACTTAGCCATTTTGCCAAGTTATAACACTACTTCTTTTTTAAGGTTCTTTGTTCTGAGAATTTACAGCTTATAGTAAGGGTCCACTATATTGTTCATTTTGCTTTTATTTTCCTCTATCTATTTTCTAATTTCTAACCTTTTTTGTTTAATTTTTTCTTCATCTTTCTAAATCATTTCTAAAGTTCTTTTTCCTCTTGCTTATTCTTCTTTTCATTGTCTTCAATTTCTTTCCAATCTTTTCCAAGATTCCTTATTATACTGTTTATTTAACTATCTAAATAATTTCTTTGCTGTAAATCATTCTAGCAGCTCTTTTTTTCTAAATATTTCTTCTTCTTTCTCTTGTTGTTTTATATCTTCTATGTCTTGTTAGTATTTCTTCTTATATTCTTCAATTGCTTCTTTAGTATTTTCTAGATTTTTCCTTTCTTTCCAAGTATTTAATTCTGTTATAAATTCCTTCTATCATACCAAGTACTTGTCTTTTTCTTGTATTTACTACTTATTTGGGATCCTTTTCACTTTTCACTCTTTTTTTTTCTCAATTATAACTGAAGCTAGTTGTTTCTTTCTCTGTTTCTCTACTTGCTCTACATATCTTCATATTCTACTAATATTAACTATCAAATGTATTTTTACTATACTAGGTAGTTCTAATTCTACTGTATTTAACAACACAATTTTCTTTATTTTGTAAGACTCTACAAATCTCTAAGTCAACTTTTTTGTTTTTCTTTTAACTATTTGATATCTCAGATTCTTAGTACTTAGTATTATTAAGTCTTCTACTTTATACTTGTTAACTTCTGTTCTCTTTCTATTTGTATACTTTTTTATTTTTTCTTGTGCTTTCTCTAGTACCATTTTTGTCTCTTTTTGAATCTCCTTTATTTTTGTTACAAATTTCTCTGCTCTCTTGTATTTTCCTTTTCTTTTTGTCTTAAACTCCATCCTAGGATCTTGTCTATAGCTTGTCTTAAAAAATAACATTTTGGTACTTGAGTGCACTTTATTGTTGTAAATAAACTCTATTGTTCTTAACCAATCTGGTTACTGTTCTTGTCTATGGTCAATAAACATTCTTAAGTACTGCTCTAGTTTGTAATTAACTTTTTCTGTTTGTTTATTTATTTGAGAGTAAAATGCTGTCAATAATTTACTTTCAATCTCCAATATTCTGTTCAACTCCCATATTATTTCTATCATAAACTGAGGTTTCTTGTTTAAAATAATACTCTTAGATAACCTATATAACTTTCATATATTATTTCTAAACAACCCAGCTAGTTCTTCTACTAATCTGTAGTAGGAATAAAATATACTGTTTTTGTTAATCTATTGACTACTACTAAAATCAAGCTGTATTCTTGTACTAGCAGCAACTTAGTAATGAAATTCACTAAGATATATATCCAAGGTTTTTCCAGAATTGAATTTGGCAATAATTTTCCTACCAGCTGTTCTATGTAGTTTTTATTATACTAGCAAGTATTGCATCTTTCTATATATTACTTTACTTCTTTTATAACTCCTAGCCACCAAAAGTTTCTAGTAACCAACTCCATTATCTTTAACTGTTCTTTATGCCCTTCTACTGGTGTATTATGATATAGTCTAATGATCTCCACTTTTAACTTTTTATCTTTTGATATATATATCTTCTCTTTTTTGTATATTATATTATTGACCTTTTTTTATTTTTTATTTCTCAATATCTTTACTCCTGTCTGCTTTATTTCTTTGATAGCTTTTACTACCTTATTATCTTTCACTTTTGACTGTCTTACTTTTTCTAGTAGATCTATTTCTTCCACAATGATTTCTACTTTCTTTGTTCTTCTACTAATTACTCAGGCTTTACCAATATCTTGTTCTTGTTGTTTCTTTCCACTCTTACTTTTTAGTTTGGCCTTTTACTTAGACTATCTATCTTTTCCATTCTGCTTTCTGGAATATGTTTTAGTGTAAAGTCAAATCTTAACAAATATAAGGCCTATCTTGCTTGTTTTTTATTTAACTTTTGTATCTTTATAAAGTATTTGAGGTTTTTGTGATTTGTTTAGATCTTGAATTTAGTGGTTGTCTTTTCTAGAAAGTGTCTTTATACTTTTAAGTATCTGACTACTACTAGTATTTTTTTATTATGTATTTTGTAATTTTGTTCTTTATCACTTAATGACTTGAAAATAAAAGCAATCAGTCTCCATAGTTCATTAGAGTATTTTATTAATAGAACTTCTTTAGTAGTATAATTTGAAGTGTCTACTTCTACCCTAAATTCTTTGTCTAGATCTAGGACTACTAATACTGGTCTGGTAGTAAAGACTTATTTGAGCTCATTAAATACCTTTTACTATTTACTTTTCCACTGCTATTTCATATCCTTTTTTGTCAACATATTCATCAGCCTAGCTACTTATATGAAATCTTTAATAAATCTTTTATAGTAATTTATGAGGTCCAAGAACTTTCTAATATCTTTCATGTTTTTTTGGCTTTAGCCAACTTAGTATCCTATCTATTTTTTCTTTTTCTATTTTTATTCTATTGGGTCCTATAACAATCTCTAGAAATCCAATCCTTCACACTTTCCATACATACTTCTTTAGCTTGACATACAAGTCATTTTCTTCTAGCTTCTTTAATATTTCTTCTATAATCTCATTGTGTCCTTCTTTAGTTTCTGTTCCTACTAATATATCTATTATATATGCAAGACCAAATATAGGATGATAGGCCTTTGTCATCACTTAGTCAAATTTACCTAATCATTCTCACAGTCTCTCTTTTCACTCTTTTTACTCAAAATATAATAAATTTATTGAAAATTCATTAAAAATTAGAAAAAATCAATAAAAATCAGAGAAAAAATATATTTTACTTTCTCTTTTTTTCTCTAAATTTGGACAACAAAATTCAATCATAAGTACCCTCCTCTTTTCATAATATTTAACCCAAATTGGATATATGGGAGAGAAATAAGTATATACAAATAGAGATTGATAGTACCAGCTCATCAACTTTTTTGTCTTTGATCACTATTCTCTGTTTTCTCTCTTTGCTCTTTTACCTCTCTACTCTTTCTATACCTTAACTAGATACCAGACCCTAGATATAAAGGAAATAGTACTTTACAGTTGTAGTATAGAGCATAATTGGTATAACTAAGCTCAAGTCTACCCTTCTAAACAGACTACTATTTTCTTGAGTGGTGCTACAGTAATATACCTATATTTCTTTTTATTAGTAACCTGGTACTTGAGATCCATTGTAATCCTTATATGCAAGAGAATAACAGCTGCTTCTTAAAAGAGTTGTTTAGAGTAGAGATCTCTTTCTTAGGAATAATAGTATATCTTTATTCTTAGGATAGTTGCAAGTAAAACAGTAAGACAAACTGTGAGAAATGGATTCTATTAAAGAAGAATATCAGACTAGGAGAGCTGAGGAACAAGTACAGTAGTATATAGTTGTTCTAGAGAATCATTACCTATCTGCTTTGCTCCAAAATGTTCCTCTAGCTTCTGTTTGGAATAGAGAAAGAGGTAAAGAAAGGGGAAGAAGATTCTATATGACTCCTATATATGTTCCATAGAATTTTGATAATGCTATACTTGATTTGTGCAGATGTTAACTTGCTGAACAACATTAACTTCTTGATCATTTGCAAATTACAAGAGTAGAAGCAGAAAAACAAAGAGAGATAGAAGAAAAACAAATACAGTAACAGAGAATAGTACAACAGTTGGAAGTGTTACAAGTAGAAAAAAGAGTTCATATGGTTCAAATCAGCCAAATAATGGAGGAATAGAGGAATGAAAATATAGATGCTCTTGATTATGAAGAGCAGCAGAATAGAGATGGTAATAGAGACCTAAATGTAGATAGAAATATGCAAGAAAATATTCTAAGAGTTATAAGTAACAGATTTTACTGATTGTTGATAAATGAATTTTAACCAGATATTACAGGATGTTAGGGAGAGAAATATTCAAGAGGTTGATATAGAAGATAATATAATTCAGGTATATTGATTTTTGTATAATAAAATTCTATATACTCATAAATTATTAGGATCAAGAAGCTATTGTTGCAGATGATATCCCACCATCTGTTCTTTATCCTACATCTGGTCCATCTGTTGGACAGCCATTCTTAGAGGCTGATATACAGTATAACAATTTGGGCATGCTGACTGTTATTTACTTTTACTATTATGCTCTTTACTTTGAGTATGAAAAACTTACTTCCTCAAGGGTCAATTATTCCAAGTTTGGTATATATTATTTATAAGAACAGATCCAACTATCTCCTCTTCAACCACTCACTAAAATCCTTCACAACTACTTGACTGGAAATGATTATTCCTCAAGAGAATTTTACAATAATATACAATAGTATAATACAGCCTTTGCTATGACTTTAGTAGAAGTTAAAAGTAACAACTCAGTCATTAGACAGTTAGGCCCCTACTGTTTTAAAATCCAGAGAGAACTTTATTATCTTACTGGTACTCTCCTTTCTCATACAGATTAGACTCTAATATATGCACAAATCTATACCCTTGACACAGCAGAGCAGTTCAATGTCAGGAGAGCCAACAACAATAATCTAGATCCTGTAGTAATGGACAATATTCAGACAATGTTTCTGGATAGTTATCTATATATTGACTAGTACTGTCATACATATGAGCTTATCAGAGACAAACCAGCAGATGAGCAATAGGAGGTTAGAATTAGATTGTATATAGACCTACAGCATGATCAGTGAACTCACAATCTGTCTACTGCTAAAGAGATTGCAGTCATCATTTCTGAGGAAGGAGTCTATCATACAATAAATAATAGGGATGTGGTATTACAGACAAGAGAAGAACAACATGAGCAAATAAGCCAGAATAGTCCTTCATATGCTGTTCTTTATTATATTCTGTTGTTTCCAAAGGGAGAGAATGGATGGTATCCAAGAATTCCAATTTGTAGTACTCAACTGAGTAAACAAAGAGAGAATAGAAGACAGAGAGATGAAAAAGAATGGACTTGCTCACAGGTGGTCTCTGATACATACTACTATACCTATTGTCTTCATGTTAGAGATGGTCCTTAGCCATTTCTCTTCTATAGTGAAAAGCTATTTCAGTAGTTTGTTGTTGATGCATAGGCAAATTGTGAATAGAGGAAACTCAATTGGGCTAGAACACATCAATATACTCTCAGATCTGAGCTCTATCAGAGATTACAGAATGCTATTGTGCATGATAGATATAATAGAGAAAATGTTAGATGTTTGGGATACAAACTTATTTTTTCTTCTTCTCATGTAGGAAGTTCTAGGTTTATGACTTAGTTGTTTCAGGATACTATAGCCATTTGTAGGTATTTTCACAAACCAGATCTATTCCTTACTATGACTACTAATTCCAAATGGTCAGAAATTGTTTAGAGTCTTTTTCCTAGACAGATAGCTACTAATTGTCCTAATATTATATTATGGGTCTTTGAGCAAAAGAAAAAAGCACTTCTTAAGCTAATTGATAATGGCTTCTTTAGTACTGTAGTAGTTCATATTTACACTATTGAGTTCTAGAAGAGAGGTTTTCTTTATATTTATCTGCTCATCTTTTTATACCTTTAAGATCGTATTCAAGATCCTCATTATATAAACTCTATGATTTCAGTACAGTTATCTAATTCTCAGCTACAACCACTTCTTTATACAAAAGTCATCAAATATATGTTGTATATAGTCAATAAACAATATAGTAAATGCTTTCCCAAAGATTATAAAGAGAGAATAGACTGGACTGAGAATAGTTATCTACTTTATACTAGGCCTGACAGTCCTTTATTATCCTCAACTTCTTTTTTTCTTTGATTGTCATATTAAATTAAGGTTCTGACAGAGTAACTATGGAGATTAGTAGTAGAATGTAGAATGAGATCAAAACACATTTGGATGGCTGGTTTATTAGTCTAATAGAAACTTGCTGAAAGATCTTTGAGTTTAATATACATAGAGAGTTACCAGCTATTCAATATCTTTCTGTTCATCTTTCCAATAAGCACTATGTCAACTTTCATACACACCAGACTGTCAATGAAATATTGGCCAGACAAAATGTAGAGAAGACTCAGCTTATTGCTTGGTTTAATTACAACTCTATACATAATAATGGTTTAGGCCTTATTTACTGGCAATTTCCTCAATACTATACCTGGAATGCTAAAGCCAAGTCATGGCATCCAAGATAGCATGCCAAGGTGATTGAAAGGATATACTTTGTATACTATCAAAGAGAGAACAGTTTTTTTTGCAACTTCTCTTGACCATATTTGAAGATGGAAAAAGTTGGGAGCATCTGAGGACCTGAAATGACCAAGTGTTTGTCACATTCAAGGAGATATGTATAGCAAGAGGATTACTAGAGGATAGCAATATAGCCTAGAGTAGTATGTTGTTAGTTGTTGGCAGTAATTTTGCTAACTGATGAAGTGACTGAGCCTTATATTCTCTGGGACCAATTTAAGACTGGACTTTGTAATAATATCAAGTACAAACCCTGTCATATGAGCTACTATCAAGCTAACCAGGAGATACTAGAGGATGATATTTATGATTATAGTCTTTGGGATCTAAACAGAATATTGGTAGAAATGGGAAGAAGTCTTGCTGAGTTTTCACCTATATCTCTTTCACAATAACAGTGGGGTCACAGAATACCCAATCCTCTCTTACAGGCTAAACAGTATAATACAAATAAAATAGCAACTTTGGTAAATGAGTAGGAGCAATGTTTAACCCTAAACAAGCTGCTACTTTTGATGCTATTTTGGAGTCTATCATTAACAACCAAGATCATCTTTTCTTTATTTATACTGCTGGTAGTTATGGAAAGACATTTCTTTGTAACACTATTGCTGCTAAGGTTAGAAGGAGAGAACAGGTAGTATTGTATATAGCATCATCTGAAATTGCTATTCTTTTGCTAGATAGAGGAAGGACGTCTTATTTATGCTTCAAAATTTCTCTTTCCATTAATGAGGACTCTGTGGCTAGACTGAAACAAAATAGTTATATATTTCCAGTCATTTAATAGACCAAGGTTATTATTTGGAATAAAGTTTCTATATAGTACAAGTATGACATCAATATTGTTAATCAATGTCTAAGAAACTTGCTTGAAGTAAGTGATTACTTGTACTTGATAGCTGTTAAATTGATATATTATCTAGAATAATCATCTATTTGGTGGAATTACAGTGGTATTTGGAGGGGATTTTTATCAAACTTTGCTTGTGGTATCTAAAGAAATATGTCAACAAGTAGTAGTAGCATCTTTCTACAAAGGAAATTTATAGAGATATATTAAGTTCTTATATCTCAGATATAATATATACTTGGACCACTCTGAAGCTAACAATCAACATACTCAGTGGTTGTTGGAAATTGGTACTAAATTAACTGTAAATAATAATAAGATGATACAAGTTCTTTAGTCTATAGTTTGTACTAATCTTAATACTCTCATCAACAGGATCTATCCAGAAATTGGAAACCCAAGAGTTCAAGATGACCAATACTTCTTGGAGTATATTATTCTCTGTTCTAGAAATAATGAGGTGTATAATATTAATGAAGCTATTCTCTAACAGCTCAACCTAGTACTAAATACAGAGGTCTATATGCTAAGAAGTGTAGACTCTGTGTTTGAGAAAGATGGAATATACTATGCCTATCTTGCAGAGTTTCTTTAACAACTCAATAGTAGTGGATTGCCTCCTGCTTTACTTTGTCTCAAGGTTGGCTGTCCAGTTATCTTACTGAGGAACTTGGATCTAGGAGAAGGACTTTACAATAGGACAAAAATGGTGGTATTAAATATAAGAAAAAAAATGCTTCAGTATAGGATTATTAGCAAGAATAGGAGGTTTAGAGGAAAAATAATATTAAAAGTAAATAAGGTCAGTTAGGATAGTTAAGTTAGTAAGTGATTGAAAAAATATTACAGAGTATACAAAAAGTTAAAGAAGAGAGTATAGTAAACTGACTTCAACATATACTTAATTATTCAGAATTAATAGAGGATTCAAGTTAGACCGTAGACCTGGATGAAAGCTTTATTATCTATAAATACCACAACTTTCTCTTTATTTATCAAGTCCCTCAAAATTTCATTTATTATTGCTTGGAATATAGCTGGTGAGTTTATTATTCTAAAGAACATTACTGTTAGTTTGAAGAAGCCTATGTATGTTATAAACACTTCTTTTCACTCATTACCTTTCTTGATTCTCATATTATTGAACTTCTATTACAGATCCATCTTTACAAATACTTTTTTACTCTTTATATTGTTAATTAAGTCTATTATTAATGGTAATAGGTAGTTATTCTTTATAGTTTATTTGTTTAGACTGCAGTAGTCTATGACTATTCTTTTGCTTTTATTCTTTTTGTTCACAAAGAACACCAGTAACATCTGAGAAAATTTAGATGGTCTAATATATTTCTTTCTTAATTGGTCATCCACAAAATTCTGGACCTCTTTTTTTTATTTTTGGATAAAAGGTAAATCCTTTTCTTTTGTGGTTTGAATATTTTTTTGAGATCTATAGTAGGATTTCAAATTTTTCTGGTTGGTATCCTTTCTGATTCTATCTTCCCAAATATCTTCTTCTACTTTAAAAATCTTTTAAAGACCATCTTCTTAAATTTTCTATAGTTTACTTCAACTTTCTTCTTTCTTTTCCAGTTTTCTTTACTATTTACTACTCATCTTATAATTTTCTTTTCTTCTATAGTGACTACTTTTTTTTTCTCTTTTCTACCTTCCTATTTTCTTTCCTTTTTGTATTTTTTTTTACATAATGGTAAACATCTTGTTATTTTAACCTTTCTTGTCTCCTAGGTAACATGGGATATACTTTATACTCCTGAATTCAGTATTTGAGTTCACTCTAGAAATCTCCTACAAGCCCTTAGACATATAAAAGACTACCAAAGATCATTCTTACCAGATGGTCATCAAGCCTGTCACTTGCTTAATAGCATATACCTTAGGAGACAAGACTGATGAGCTAGTATTAGGTTTTTTAGAGACAGACTATCAATATTGATACTCTAGAACTCAGAAACTCTATAAAACACCTTTGGAATACTATAGACTTTCAATCTAAAACAGACTTAGTGTTATGAGAGTCCCAAACAGAAAAAGATTTCCCACATATTTGAACACTTAGTCCAAAACCTCAAAGCATACAATGGAGTAAGAATATAAATAGTGTGGGAACTTAGTAAGTCAAATCACGTGACAAGGTCAGGTGGTCATAGAACATTCTGGAAAGGACATGTGATTGCAGGACTCTAGGGTATAGCTACTGTAGTAGTAGTATAAGTAGGACTACAATTCAACAAAGAACTCCATTGAGTTTTTCTTGAACATCCATCTAGGGTGATCACTAAGGACATTTACTGTCTATTGATAATACTTAGACAAATATGATGCCAATGTGACAAATCAAAAATCTATCAATAACTTGTGATCTTATCACTACTAAACTCAACCAAGAAGCAGACATAGTATACAATAACATCATGAACTGGAACACTTACATGTATTAAAGCCAGTTTCTAGACCGTACTTGAGTGAGAAGTAGCTGGTTGGAAGGTCAGAAGATATTGATAGAAAGTAGTAGTATAGAGGTAGAACAAGAGCATATGGTAGTGATAGGCTGGCATAGCAGAATAGAAGGCAATAATGGACATATCTACATAATATAGTTATAAAGGACAGAAGTGAGAAAAGCTGGAAAAAAAAGCATTTTCCTTTTCTATTTATTTTTTTATTGAGTCTTATTAATTTGTAATTTTAATATAACACTTAGAGAGCTGGTGAGAAAGGGCATATAATCTTAATACCTACCACTATCTCAAAAGCTCTAGAGTTGTCTTTTGGTACTTGTATAAGTTCTAAATAAAGTAGTTAGATAGTTGAGGTGAATTCACTTTATACCCTTACTCTTTCTAAAGACAAGATGTAGTGGTTGCTCAAACAACCTTCTCCAAGGTAGTAGGCTTGAAAAGCCTAGTTAGCCATTAACTCAAATTATATCACACCTATAAGGTTTGGTATTGGGAATACAGATGAGAGCTTGGTTAAGTGTAGTAAGATCCAGGAATAGTTTACTGACTATCTTGATAGTGAGCTTGTTATAGTGTATAAAGGTTGGCACCTTAGGAATACTATACAAGACAAATCTAGATTGAGCTTATATTCTTTTTGAACACTTTTACCTTACTTTATTGTGCTAAGTTTCTATATTCACTTTTTAATACCTTCATTTTTGATTCATTTCCACAAACTCTTTAGCATACAATTAGAACCTGGTACCATATATTCAGCTCATACTAGGCTAATAGTTCCTTTTGTCCCCTTTAGTGTCTATAACTATGGTATTTTTAATATCACTTTTATCTTCTCTAAATTGCATATATCTATTCTCATTCTCTCTATATGATTCTTATAGTATACATTCACTTCTACTTGATATGTAATTATTCCTATACTATTGTTTGTTCTATTTACGTTTCTAATCACTACTAGTTTCTTTAATTTTTGTAGTTTAAAACTATATTTTGCTACTATCTTTCTATTTATAAACATCTCTGTAGTACCACTATTCAAGAGTGCTTTAACTGTTATACCTTCATATATATCTATCTTTTCTATTTCAATGTTCAACCATATTTTCCTCAACATTTTGAAGGTCCTTCTCACTTTTCTCTGTTCACCTTCCTCTTTTACTATGTTTTTTGGAGCTTCTATTCATGTGCTACCTTGTTGTACTTTTGCCTCTATAGGCTGTGCTACTTCTCTCCAGTTCTACCATAGTTTTTTCTTTTTAGTTCTATACTCAGGACATAAAATCTTTTTCTGCTTTTTCTAGTGTATTTTCTCTCTTATAACTATATCTTTCCTTTCATATTTTGTACATTCAACTCTACTTCCTTCTTCATTATTTCTCCACTTCTATGCTTTTAAATAGCTTTTACACCATATATTTCTTAGCTACTTCCTAGAGATAAATCCTTGTCTCTAGTTGACTTCTGTTTTGGTACTCTTGTAGTCACACCTACTATACTCCACATATATAACTACCTTTCATTTAGTCTTCTATCTCTTTTCTTCTATTGCTGTATTTCTTAGGAGTATGTCCTATGTGCTACTATATTCCTATACTTTTCTTCATAAGGAATACACTGGCTTTTTCTTCTGCTGCACCTTTTGTAGTATTACCACATATATTGTTATTCTCTCATATCTTTTTCTTTCCACTTCAATATTTGAACATTTCTACTTATAGTGCTCTTCTTCCCAATATCTAAAACACTTTATGACTTTTTTCTTTTTAGTTTCTTATCTTCTTATTGTTATCTCTTCTACTCTATACTTCATTACTCTGCTTGCTAATATCTTAAATTTATTCTAGGGAATTGATTTTTCTTTTCTCTTTTCTTTCTTGTTTCTGCAATTTTGGGCCAGGTGCCTGAACCTTTTACAACATCAACAAATTTTTCTCTTTCTTTCTTTTAGTTCTGCCCTTAGTTTAGTGAGGGCATGCTTTTGGTTGAGCAAGTTGCTCATAAGGGAATTGTATTGAGTTTGGGACATTGTGTTGATGTCTTAAGGAAATGAATGTTTTAATCTTACTAGTTATACTATATCTACTAGGGTGCAAGATCTTCACCCAATTAGAGTTCTACTACTCTACTAACTACTGTCTTAATAATAAGGTTAAACTATTATCCAATGGATAGGATCCCTAATCTAGACAGCTTTCTAGAAAGTAACTGTTAATCCTCTATGTATACATGTCACAATGGACCCCAGTATAAGGTTAGTTTATACTAAGAATAGTACAAGTATTTACTAAACACTGCTTTGATTGTGAAATTAGGTCTTAGTACCAATATCTAAGCTGAGTACCATACTTCCACTATCAATTCTTAACTGATTGACAAGTTTCCTTAAGCCAAGGGTCCAGCTATATATGAAGATGACTAGTAATTGTAATAATTACTAGTCAAAGATCTAAAAGATTATGAGAGTTAAGATGAGCAAGGTCTAAGGCAAACAGTGCTCTAGATGTGGAATTGAGTTTAGTATAGTGACTTAGTCTGAGATGACTTAATTATGCTCCAAGTCCAAGTTAACAAGGAGATCTCAATGAAGTTCCTGTTAGGTTCTATACACTACTTATACAACTACTATATGGCTTATATACTACTTTTCCATGCTCATCATGTAACATGACACTGTAATATCTTAATATGTGACTGTGACATATAACATTGTCCTGTGACACTTTTCTATATTCCTTCCTTGTATAGTAAGTCTAAATAAGAAGAGAAAAGAAAAAGAAAAGAAAAGAAATATGAATAATGACTTAGCTGTTTTGTCAAGTCATGATAACTGGTAATGCCTGAGGTGAGCTTTATTCCTTTATTATCCTCATTGGCCCTCATCTTTGTATTATTATAGGTAAATATAATAGTTGTCTACTACACTGGTGACATCTGAGCTATTTTATTATAGATTTATAAGTAGTTCAACAGGAGAAAGGGAGTAAAGTAATCTAACAGACAACACTACCTGCTGTTATGTAGACCATTGTAGAAAGGGAGTGCAGCAAGCTAGCAGACAACACTACTTGCTATTACACAGACTGTTGGAGGAAGGAAACATAGCAAGCTAACAGGCAACACTACCTACTGTCATGTGGACTGTTGGAGAAAGGGAGTGCAGTGTACTGACTTCAACACAATATCAATTCCATTCAGAATTAGTAGAGGATTCAAGTTGGGCCAGAGGCCTAGATGAAAACCTCATGTTCAGTCTTTGCCAGACATTGTTGGTAATCTCAATGGGCAAGATAGGTTAAACTGTTGCAGGACTGCTGGAATTTTCTACCACAGACATTGTTCATG
>Ga0153925_1000182_pt1 | contig 15062 bp, 15 predicted proteins | sample TSNJ009MetaG_FD_104684 | JGI IMG/M metagenome (GOLD analysis project Ga0153925, IMG submission 104684) | Attine ant fungus gardens microbial communities from New Jersey, USA - TSNJ009 MetaG | ecosystem: Host-associated > Fungi > Mycelium > Unclassified | place: USA: New Jersey, Wharton State...
AAAAAAACTTGGGGACAGGTGCAGTTTCTTCCAATTTTATTTTATTTTTCTGCAGTTTTTTCTAATTTTTAATGAATTTATTTGAATTTTGTAGAATTAAAGTATGTTGTAAGTGTGATGTTACAATAACTGCTTAGTCAGTCTTCACAGGAGTGTAAAAGATGGGAAAAGTTTTGAAACTCAGCAGTTATACAATTCATCATAATCCTCATCAATTCCCACCTGTTCTTATATACTAATTAACAAGATTTTCAACTGAGTCTTCAGCCCAACTTGAACCCTCTACTAATTCTGAGTCTAGTTGACATTGTGTTGTCTAGTAGGTTGCTACACTCCCTTCCTCCAACAGTCTGTATAATAGTGTACAGAGTTGTCTGTCAGGTTGCTACACTCCCTTTCTCTAACAGTTTTAGTATTGTCTACAGTGTGCTATACTCCCTTCCTCCAATACTTTGTAGTAGTCTTGTCTGCAGTGTGTACAGTCAGTAGTATTGTATGCAGTCTATTATACTCCTTTCCTCCAACAGTTTACAGTTTGCTTTTGTCTGGGAATGAGACTGAACTCAAGAGCAGTTTGTCAATATTGTAAATTTGAGACTAAGGAAGGAATTATCTAAGCAAGTATCATAAGGGAGTATTATATAATATTATAATCAATAATTAATGTGTATTTTGTTTCTAATATCCTTCTCTTTCTATACCATGTCCTTACAGCTGTTGCTTCTTTTTACTAGATTCTCATATATCTGATACTTAGAGCTTGGAAGCATCTGGATGTGTGTAGTGGAACTCGCTAACTGCTTCTTTTGCATGAAGGAGATAGTATGCTGGTTCCCAGATGTCTTTCTTATGGGGTAATCCCATCTAGTGAATATAATAGTAGTAAGTGTTGTTTTGTCTTTTTGCATTAACAATTGCATCAACTTCCTATTCTAGGTTGTTGTCAATGATATCTGGGTCTGATAATGTTGGTATAGATTAGTCTAGGAGTGGAGGGGTATATAGTTCAAGTCAATCAACATTAAATATAGGCCAGATTTGAAGATATGCTAGTAAGTTTAGCTTGTAAGCATTATAATTTACCACTCTACTAACTATGAAAGGTCCTAATTTTTTTTGGCTTAATTTTTTGCTCAGTTGACATGTACAAATATCCATTGTGCATAACCAGACTTGGTTGCTTATATTGAATTTAATTGTCTTCTGGTGTTTATTGTAGAACTTGGTATTGGCAGTCTATATACATTTGAGTATATTCTGTAATGTTGTAAATAAGGTTTGCATTTTCTCTGCATGCATCATTGCTGATGGCTTGTCTAGTGGTGATTATTTCAACTCTTCTAATACTACAGCTCAAGGGTAGTATCCTTGGTTTGCAAAAAAAAATATAACTCCAGTGGCCATGTGTCTTGAGTTATTATATGCAAATTTCGCTAAAGCCAAGTACTAGTCCCAGTTGTTCTGCTCCTGGTTGTAGTACACTCTCAGGTAGGACTCTAGGATTGTGTTCATCCTTTTAGTTTGTCTATCAGCCTGGGCATGGTGTGCTATGGTAGATACTTGTTTTATCTTTAAATAGTTGCACAAGCACTTCCAAAACTCATTTATCTAGTATTTGTCCCTGTCTAATACTATTGTTGAAGATAGTCTATGGTATCTTATAACTATGTCTATCAGCAGGTTGGTAGCCTGTTTAGTATTCAAGCTTTTCTTACAAGGTACAAAGTAGCTTATTTTTGTGAAGTGATCAATCACTACTAATATACAGTCATAGCTTATTTTTGATGTCTTCAGGAGGTCAGTGATCATGTTCATACCAATCCTTTGCCATGGGTCACCTAGAGAGGGAAGTTGTAAGAGGAACACTCAGAGGCAGTCACTCAATAAACTAGGAGAAGGTTCCAGAAGCTAGTGTGATATTTGAGTAAAGATAGATCTACCCATACAAGCTGTTATATATACTATAACAGGTGGTCTGTGCACAATTACATAAACACTAACCAATAATACCACAATGTTCTTATCTAGTTAAACAGGCATTACTATAACAACACAAGACAGAAAAAGCATAGGAGAGAGTAAGAGTATGATATAGAAGATATACTTAGCCCATAGATACTAAGCTTACCTAAAAACTAAGTGTGTCACTGGAGTGTCCCCTTATAGAAGTGGAAGTAGGTGTCTATACATAGCATATGTTATTAGTTTATTCATAGTATAGAATTAACAAGCTTTCATATAATTGGTAACATTCCTTACTAAGTTTAGCCACCAGAAGTTTCTATAGAGTGATTCCATTGTTCAGTCTCTGCAAAAGTGGCTGGCTAGAGATGTATCATGGTGTAAGTGAGTTACTTTCATGTACAATGCTTCAGGGACATATATCTTGTCTTTGCAGTATAGCATATGTTTCTCTTCTTTCCAGTTACTAAGTTCTTATGTCACAAACTTCATTTGGACCATAACTCCAGGGATACTCAACCAATTTCAATGATCTAAATGGCCACCAAAAGCCCTTAAGAAGACCTTTCAAACAATACCAAAAATGTCTTAAAGCAATCAGTATTCACTAAGTTACCAGACACTAAATCACTGATATCTTGGAAACTACTTGACATAATCATTTGCTTCAATAATCAACATGAAGCTCTCTTTAATACACTTCTTTTGGCTATAAATAGACCCTGAGGCAATAAGATTCCATAGAGATACAAGGTCCTCAATGTTTGTACATAACACTGATCTTTACCTATAGATTATTATCTGTCCTTGAATAGAACAAAGGACTACTCTAAGATGGTTAGGTTATCTCTATTTCAAGAACAATAGCACTCTTATATATAGAGAAATAGATAGTGATCATGTGGTAGGCTGTTCTGGTGCACAGACTACTACAATTATATATTTAAGAACCCTATGTCTGAGGATAAATCTTAGACTTAACAACATCTTTTGCTACTATCTAAACTTTGCTTTTTTGAGCCTTTTAATTATTAAATTATCAACTCACAAATCAGTAAATGGCCATTTGTAATATCCTATATTGGTTGTATTCTTTCCAGGTATGGATCTATGGTATATACTTCTTGGAATCTCTGACTAAGGTCTTTTAGATACATAGCAGTATTTAGTCTTAACTTGACTTCACACTCCTGCATTTCTGTAGTCTTTGGATATGTGATGTAAAATTTCAAATTGAACTGAGCTGGTTATATTGGGTTTTTGGGATCAATTTGATAGTCAGGGCATCTTGAAAGGGCATCAGTAGGGTTTTGTTTCTCTGGTTGATATTGGATTTTGAAGTCAAAATACTATAGCTGGATAGACCACCTGGCCAATCTACCACTAATGTGTTCTAGGGTATTGAAGTAGCATAAGTTGTGGTGGTCAGTATATATCTGGATTGTATGCTGAGCCCCTTTACAGTAGTGTCACCAGTAGTTTATTGCTTTAACTATAGGTAACAACTCTTGCTCCATTATAGTGTAATTTTGCTCAGGGCTTGTAAACTTCCTTGACCAGAATACTACTGGATACAGTGAGTTCCCATGTTGTTGTATAAGGATTGCTATGGCAGTATAGCCAGATGTATCAGTGAAGATATGTATAGGTTTGAAGAAGTTAAAATGTTGGAGTAACAATTCTGAGGTAAAGCATCTTTTTATTTTTTCTAGGGCTTCAGTGGCCATTGGGGTCTATTGAAACTATGATGTGGTCTTTCTTCAAGTCAGATTAGTAATAGGTTTCATAATCTCCGATATGTTGAAGATGAATCTATAGTAAAAATTTACAAAGCCTATAAATTCCTGGACTTGTATAAGTGTAGTAGACACAGGCCAATTGGTTATGGTTTTAATGTGTTCTGGTTCCATAGTGAGTCCTTTTTCATTGACAATGAATCCCAATATTCTAGTTTCTGTCACCTCAAATTCACATTTCTTAAGTTTAGCAAATAGTTTATTCTCTTGGAGCTATTACAGATATCATTTTGTTTGGTCACAAAGTTTCTCAAGTATTGATCTATGAATCAGGATATTATCTAGGTATACTATGAGCTTGTCTTCCATTCCTTCAAGAGCCTAGTCAATATAACCTTGAAATGAGATAGATATATTACACAATCCAAAAGGCATGACTAAAAACTCAAACAGACCAAAGGAGGTTCAGAAGGCTATCTTCTATTCATTTCCTTTGCAAATCCATAGTAAATAGAAGGCTTCATGTAGGTTAATCTTTGTAAAGAATCAGATGCCTTGCAAGTGATCTAGGAGTGAGTCTATAGAGGGAACAGAATATCTGTTTTTTAGGGTGATCTTGTTGAGAACACAATAGTCTACACAAAGGCAAAGGTCTATAGTATCTTTTTTTGTAACAAATAGGATTAGTAATACAGTAGAGAATTTACTTTGTTAGATAAACTATCGAGCCATCATGTCTTGGATAAACTCCTTTAATACCTGTAGCTCTTTTTCCAAGTGTTGATATGCAGGTCTATAAGGGGAGGTTTTGTCTTCTATTAGCTCTATGGCATGGTCTAAGGGGCCTCAGTATAGGGGTAAGGTTTGAGTAGCATTTGAATCAAACATATCAGAGTACTCATTATACTACTCTGGAAATTGTAGATTAGGTTTGGGAGCCCTGTATCCAGCATTAAGTTTTGTGGCTTTCAAGGACAATGGTAGATTATTCCTTTTGTTTCCTTGGCAAGTGTGTCTATACTGTTGACAGTACAGCTGACTCAGGTATATACTTCCTTTGACCTTAGGGATTTTGGCTGGAGCATTTCTTCTTATTCCTGGCCAGCTTAAATGAGGTTTCTTTTCTTGAAGTCTTAGGTTCATTTTAGATTTCCCTTTGAAACAGATCTGGTAATTTGACCAATCAACACTAGGGTTTACTTGTCTAAACTATGGCATTTCTAGAACAATGCTATAGTTTCCTATAGAGGCTTCTATGAAGTATTCTTTCTGTATGATGTTTCAGATGGTAAACTGGAGGTAATATAGAGAATAGAGTGTACTGGTCATAGACCAGCCATCTAGACCTTATATAGGTTCTTTTATTTGTGAAATTGGTTCTAATTCAAGTTTTTTTGCAAAGTTTTCTAATATAAAGTTAGCAGTTACACTACAATCAAGAAGACAACAGATAATCTGATATATTGTTTTCTCTTCTATAGTTAGGAGGGGTACAGTAACTACACTGGTAAGGTTGAAAGAATCATCATGATTACTACAAGTCTGATTTGGTCAAGAGCTCAGTACAGGAGCTATTTGCTGTATTGAGCTCAGTCTTTTTCCTTAACTGATTTAATGCTTGTACTCAGATTTGATTCTCTAGCAGGGAGAATTTCAATGGCATTTAGTTGGGGTCAAGGAACCTTTGCTGGACAGTTTACAGCAATATAACCTGATCTACTATAGTACAGGCACAGGTACAATGCTTGATATTGATTCTTTTCTTTGGAGGCTAGAGGTCCTGTACAACAGGGGAAAAGCCTAATTGAGAGGTGTGTTGGGGTAGTAGAGGTGGTAGTAGGGGGACAAGAAGTAAATGGGGCTGGAGAACAAGGGACAAGGGCATAGTAGGAGTTTTCTGAGTGGCAAAAAGCCTACCATTCATCTACTTCTAATGCAGTATATTTGAGTTAGTTGTAGTCACTTTTTTTGTATAGGATTCCCACTAACAAATCCTTAATATTCTCCTTTAGACTTCTATAAAAAATATTTCTCTATATCATACAAGGTTGGTCTGCTTTTTGTGCTAGCCCCTTGAAATCTGATGCTTATTCTCAGATAGATTTGGTTTGTTTTAAAGAGTAGAGTTGCTTAGTTAGGTAATCCTGGATATTTGGATCTTGGAATTGTTTCCTAAATGCTACAAAAAATTTCTACCAGTTTCCTTGGTGTAAGAACTTAGACTGAGATGTCTTAGAACTACTCCTAGTCTAAGTTGACAAAGAGAACTCGATGGAGTTCTCATTTGATTATGGTACACTACTTATACACCTCTTGTATTTACTTTTATTTATAAACTCCCACACATCTCTTCTTAGTTGTTTTATCTCATGTATCCACTGATTTCCTAATTAAAAGAAAAGAAAAGAAAAGAAAAAGAAAATAATGACTTAGCCATTTTTGGCTATGTTATGACACCATCCCCCTCTCAAGATTCCTTGTCCCGAGGATTTTTACAGCTCATAGTAGGGGTCACAGATGTTCCCCATTTCATTGTTGTCTTCTGTCCACTTCTTAAGTCCTAAGCTTCCCTGTTCAATTTCTTCTTCCTCCTCTTTTATTGTTTCCATGGTTCTTCACCCTCTCATCCTTCCTCCTTTCCATCATCTCCAATTCCTTTCCAACCTTGCCCAGTATTCTTCATCATATCTTTTATCTGACCATCCAAATAATCTTTTTGCTATAAATCGTCCTGGTAGTTCTCCTCTTCTGAATGTTTCTTCTTCCTTTTTCTGTCTTCTGACATCTTCCATATCTCTTCTGTATTCCTTTTCATACTTCTTTATTGCTTCCTTTGTGTTCTCCAGGTTCTCTCTTCCTTCCCAGGTATCTGATTCTGCTGTAAATCCCTTTCACCATACCAGGTACTTATCCTTTCCTCTAATCCGCTGTTTATTTAGTATTCTCTCAACTTCCTATTCCTCTTCTCCCTCAATTATGACTAGAGCTGGTTGTTCCTTCTTTTGCCCCTTAACTTGCTCTATGTATCTACATATCCTGCTAACATTTACTACTGGATGTATCCTGATTGTACTAGGTAGTTCCAATTCAACTGCATTTGCTAATACAATTTTTTTTACTTTATAAGGGCCAACGAACCTCTCTGTCAACTTTTCTGTTCTTCTACCAGCCATCTAATATTTCAGATCCTTGGTGCTTAGCATTACCAAGTCTCCTACTTTATACTTGTCATCTTTTTCTCTCTTCCTATTTGTGTATTTCTTCATCTCCTCTTGTACTTTTTCCAGCACTACTTTTGCTTCTTTCTGGATCTCTTTTATTTTTATCACGAATTTCTCTGCTCCTTGGTATTTCCCTTTCCTTCTCATTTCAAACCCCATTCTAGGATTTTGTCCATAATTTGCCTTGAAAGGCGACACCTTGGTACTTGAGTGTATTTTATTATTATAGGCAAACTCTGCCATTCCTAACCAGTCAGGCCACTGCTCCTGCCTGTGGTCAATAAACATCCTTAAGTACTGTTCCAGTTCCTGATTAACCCTCTCCATCTATCCATTGGTTTGAGGGTGGAATGCCGTCGACAATTTACTCTCGATCTCCAACATCCTATTCAATTCTCTCATTAACCCTGCCACAAATTGGGGTCCCCTATCTGATATGATGCTTTCTGGTAGACCATGCAATTTCTACATGTTATCTCTAAACAACCTTGCTAATCCCTCTGCTGATGTTCTCTCTGTAGTTGGTATAAAATAGACCATCTTAGTTAACCAATCCACTACTACTAGAATGCTATCATATCCCTGCGCCAAAGGCAACTTAGTGATAAAGTCTGCTGATATATGTGTCTACAGTTTTTCTGGGATTGAGTTTGGCATTAATTTGCCTGCCAGTTGCTCTGTGTAGTTTTTATTCCTCTGGCAAGAGTCACAACCTTCCACATATTACTTTACTTCCTTTGTTACTCCTGGCTACCAGAAATTTCTCGTGACTAGCTCCACCATCTTCCACTGTTCTCCATGTCCTCCTACAGGCATATCATGATATAGCCTGATTATTTCTGCTCTGAGCACCTCATCCTTGGGTATATACACCTTCCCTTCTCTATACATTACACCATCTATGTCTCTCTACTCTTCGTCCCTTAGGATTTTTACTTCTGCTCATTTCATCTTTTCCACTGCTTTAACTACTTTATCATCTCTTACTTTCGACTGTTTTATTTTCTCCAATAGGTCTACTCCCTCCACTATTACTTCTACCTTTTCTGTCTTTCTGTTCTCTAACCACTCCTTCTTTACCAATATTTCATCCTCATTGTCTCTTTCCACTCCAACCTTCCAGTCTGGCCTCCTGCTCAGGCTGTCTACCTTTCCCATCTTTGTTCCAGGAATGTGTTTTAATACAAAGTCAAATCTTGATAGATATAGTGTCCATCTAGCTTGTCATCTATTCAACTTTTGTGCTTTTATAAAATATTCAAGATTTTTATGATCTATCCAAATCTCAAATTTTACTGCTGTTCCTTCTAGGAAATGTCTCCATGACTCTAGACATCTGATTACTGCTAACATTTCCTTGTCATGTATATCGTAGTTCCTTTCTGTATTACTTAGAGATTTTGAAATGAAAGCTACTGGTCTCTATAAGTCATCAGAGTACTTTATTGAGAGCACCCCTCCAGTTGCGTAGTTTGAGGCATCTGCCTCTACCCTGAACTCTTTGTCTAAGTCTGGAACTACTAGTACTGGTTTTGTTGTAAAGGTCTTCTCGAGCTCATCAAATGCAGCCTGTTCTTCTCCCTTCCACCTCCACTTCATGTCCTTCCTTGTCAGCATATTTATTGGCCTGGCTACTCGAGCAAAGTCCCTAATAAACCTCCTATAATAATTTGCGAGGCCCAAAAACTTCCTAATGTCTTTTACGTTTCTTGGCTCTGGCCAACTCAGCACCCCGTCCACCTTCTCTTTCTCCATCTCTATTCCACCGGGTTCTATGACTACACCCAGGAATCCAATCTTCCTTACTTTCCATGCACACTTCTCTGGCTTGATATATAAGTCATTCTCTTCTAACCTTCTCAGGACCTCTTCTACTATCTCATCATGTCCCTCTTCTGTTTCTGTCCTGACTAGCACATCGTCCACAAATGCTGCTACTTTTCCTTTATTAATCATATCCCTCAGAATTTCATTCATCATCGCTTGGAACATAGCTGGTGAATTCATCATTCTAAAAAATATAACAGTTGGTTCAAAGGATCTAACATATATGGTGAATGCTCCCTTCCACTCGTCCCCCTCCTTTATTCTCATATTGTTAAAGCCCTATTGTAAGTCTATTTTGGTGAATACTTTCTTACTCCCCATGTTGTCGATTAGATTTGTAATTAGTGGCAGGGGATAATTATTCTTCACAGTTTGTTTATTTAGACTACAATAGTCCATAACCATCCTCTTCTTTCCATCTTTCTTACCCACAAAGAAAACTGGCGATGTCTGAGGGGATTTTGATGGTCTAATATACCCCTTTCTTAACTGGTCATCCACAAATTTCTGAACCTCCTCCCTCTCATCTTTGGAAAGAGAGTAGATTCTTCTCTTTCATGGTTTGAACATCTCTTTGAAATCTATAGCATAATTCCAGATTTTCCTTGTTGGCATTCTCTTTGACTCAATTTTCCCAAACACTTTTCTCCACTTTAGGAATTTCTTGAGGACCATCTCATCAATCTTTCTGTGATTGACCTCGAGTTTCTTCTCTCTTCCCCAATCTTCTTTATCATCTACTGCCCATCTCACCATCTTTTCTTCCTCTAGGGTTGCCACTCTTTTTTCTTTCTTGACTCCCCTTGGTCTTGTTCTACTACATAAAGGAGGGCATCTCATCATTTTTACTTCTCCAGTTTCTCAATTGATTTCCAGGTTATGTGTTTGTAACCACGGCATTCCCAGTATTACTTTTGTTTTTCCTAAGTCACATACATCTATCCTCATCCTTTCTATGTAACCTTTGTAGTACATATTTGCTTCTACTTGATGTGTAATGGCTCCTCCACTGTTGTTTGTCCCATCTACATTTCTGACTATTATAGGCCTCTCTAGTTTCTGCAGCATAAACCTATGTTTCATTACCGTCCTCTTATCCATGAACATCCCCATTGCACTACTGTCTAAGAGTACTTTTACTGTAACCCTCTTATGAGTATCTATCTTCTCCATCCCAATATTCAACCATACTTCTCTCAGCATTTTAAAGGTTCATCTGACCTCCCTTTGCCTACCCTTCTCTTTTGCTGCACCTTCCAGGGCTTTTGCCCATGCACTGCTCTGCTGTACCTTTCTTTTCTGATATCCACACCACTTCTGCCTGTTCAAAATCACTCCCTGTTCTCTATTCTCCTCTACGTGGCATCCTTTCTGTCTACACCTTTTACACTCTATATACAATACTATTATCTCCTTTGTATACTACCCCAGCTCTAACAGGCATGCCTCATCTAGAATGTCCTCTTCACAGTGCTCCTGTGCTTTTTGTCATAGGACATGTACCGGACTCCTCCTCCACTCCTTTTGCTGTGCCTTTTGTGGCATGGCCACATGCGCTGCCTCTTCTACCACTTGCAACTTCTTTTCTCCTTTCCAAAGAGGATATTCTCTGCACTTGTGTCCCTCCTCTCTACACTTAAAACATTCTACTTTTACTGTCTCCTGCTTTCTTATCATTCTCTCCTTCACATCACACTGCACCACCCTACTTGACAACACTTCAAATTTGTTTTAGGGAGCAGTTCCTCTCTTTTCCTTTCCTCCCTTGTTCCTGCAATTTTGGGCCAAGTGCCCAAACCCTTTGCAACTCCAACATTCTTGTTCTTTCTTTTCTTCTAATTTTGCCCTTAATGAAATAAGGGTATGCTTTTGTTTGAGCAGGTCACTCATTGATGAATTGTATTATTGCAAAGACATGGTGCTATGTCTTTGCAAGGGTACGGAAGTAGTGTTGATTCTTGCTAATTACAACTATGTCTGCTGGGGTGCAAGATCTTCACCCAACCAGGTGCCTACTGCCCTACTAACTACTGTCTTAATAATAGGGTTAAACTATCACCTCACGGAGAGGATCTCTACTCTAGACGGCCTCCTAGAAGTAACTATCACTCCTCTGCATGTACTACTCACAATAGAGTACAGCACAAGGTTTCTACTAAGAAAACAGTAACTAATAACACCACCCAATTACAAGGTCAGGTCTAGAACACGATGCCTGGGTTTGGTACCACGTCTCCACCTGCAGTCCCTAACTGACTGCAAAGTCCCCTTAAGCCAAGGGTCCAGCTATATATAGAGGTAGCTAGTGATTGTGGTGACCACCGGCCAAGGGTTGGTTTATATGAGAGTAAAAGTGAGCAAGGTCCAAGGTGGACAGTGCTCCAGAAGTGGAGATCGAGTTCTAGTGTAAGAACTTAGACTAAGACGTCTTAGAACTACTTCTAGTCCAAGTTGACAAGGAAAACTTGATGGAGTTCTTATTTGATTATGGTACACTGCTTATATATCTCTTGTGTTTACTTTTATTTATAAACTCCCATGCATCTCTTCTTAGTTGTTTTATCTTATGCATCCACTGATTTCCTAATTAAAAGAAAAGAAAAGAAAAAGAAAATAATGACTTAGCCATTTTTGGCTGTGTCATGACACTTGGAGTTCTAAGTTCTTCTTTTTCAGTATTAGTTCAGCCCACAATACTGTATTTCTTTTCAAGTATTGATAGATGAACACTACATAACATATATCATTAGTAAACTTTTGGGGGACCAATAGAAATGTTCCATTTATTTTTGCAAAGAACTGGTCAAAGTTATAGAATTCTCCATAGAATAGTTAGATGTGAGAGCTCTTCTTGTCTTTGATATTGACATCAAAAGGGGTGATTGAATGATGGTCACTAGTGGCCATTTCTAAAGGGAAATGTTCATCATTGAGGGGATCAGAGTCAGATATGTGAATCTCTAGGATGTTTTTCTTCTTGAGTATAGAAAGCTAGAGTTGGATCTAAGAAAGCTAAGTCTAGAATCTGGCTATCTCTATGCTAGTATCTTCTTCTTCTTGAGGCTCAGGAAGGGGTATTAGGAGATTATTAATAATATCAGGTTTATCATTCAGGAAACTAGACTGGAAACAAGTTAATGGGTAGACTATGTTAAATCAAGAGTTGGGGAAAATAGAGCAGAACAAAACAAGACAAGACTAGAATTAATAACCACAGTTGAGTAGTATGAGTCTCAAAATGTCTAGGAATGAAACTGAACTTAAGGGTAGTTTGTCAATATTGTAAATTTGAGACTAAGGAATGAATTATCTAAGCAAGTATTATAAGAGAGTATAAGGTTTTCATCTGGACCTCTAGCCTAACTTAAACTCTCTACTAATTCTGAGTCAAGTTGATATTGTGTTGTCTGGTAGGTCACTATACTCCCTGCCTCCAATAGTCTGTGTAATAGTGTGTAATGTTGTCTGTCAGGTTGCTATACTCCCTTTCTCCAACAGTTTTAGTATTGTCTACAGTATGCTATACTCCCTTTCTCCAACAGTTTGTCTACAATATATATAGTGAGCAGGGCTCCTTTTCTCCAATAGTCTGTGTGTAGTGACTTAGCCTGAGATGACTTAATCACACTCCAAGTCCAAGTTGACAAGGAAAACTCAATAGAGTTCTCTTTTGATTCTATATACTACTTATACAACTACTACATGGTCTATGTACTACTTTCCTACACTTATCATGTGATATCATCATGTGACATGACCTTGTGACATCCTAACATATGACTGTAATATGTAATATTGTTATGTGTTACTTTCCCACACTCCTTCCTTATGTAATAAGTCTAAATAAGAATAAAAATAAAAATAAAATAAAATAATTACTTAGCCATTTTGCCAAGTCATAACACTATGTAAGCATAACAATGAGTAGTCTTGTATATGCACTACAGTATGCTATACTCTCTTTCTCCAGTAGTGTTGTCTGTAGTATGCAAAGTAAGTAGTACTGTATACAGTCTGTTATATTCCTTTCTTCCAATAGTTTGCAGTTTGCTATACTTCTTTCCTTCAATAACTACCAGTAGTCTTGTCTGCAATTTGCTATACTATTTTCCTCCAACAGTTTCTAGCTCACTATATTGCCTTTCTTCAATAACTTCTAGTAGTATTGTCTCTAGTCCACTATACTTATTTTCTCCAATAGTCTACAGTACACTATACTTCCTTCCTCCAATACTTTGTTTAATTTTCTATTGTTTTTTTCCAATTTTTCCTGATTTTTTTCTAATTTTTAATGAATTTATTGTATTTTTGAGTGAAAGAGAGTGTATGGGAACAATTAGATACAATTAATCAGCAGGCATCATTCCTACATTCAGTCTCACATACTTAATAGATGAGGTTTTTATCTAAGCCTCTAGTCCAACTTGAACCCTCTACTAATTCTGAGTTTAGTTGACATTATATTGTCTGGCAGGTTACTATGCTCCCTGTCTCCAACAGTCTATGTAATAGTGTATAGTATTGTCTGTCAGGTTGCTGTGCTTCTTTTCTTCAACAGTTTTAGTATTGTCTACAGTGCACTATACTTCCTTCCTCCAACAGTTTGTCTACAATATACATAGTGAGTAGGTTATAGGCTGTCTATAGTCCATTATACTCCTTTTCTCCAATAGTTTGCAGTTTGCTATACTTCCTTCCTCCAATAACTACCAGTAGTCTTGTCTATAGTCCACTATACTATTTTCCTCCAACAGTTTCCAGTTTGCTATACTGCCTTCCTCCAATAATTTGCAGTTTTTTCTGATTTTTCCTAAATTTATTTCAATTTTTAATGAATTTTGTTGAATTTAGAGGAAAAAAGAGAATGTATACTGACAAATGCTTGTAAAGCATTGACTAAGCATTGGCTAAGCAGGCATCATCCCACATTCAGTCTTGCATATATAATAGATTATGTAATATTATAATCAATGATTAATGTGTATTTTGTCTCTGATAGCTATACTTCCTCCCTCCAATAGTGTCCAGTAGTATTGTCTACAGTCCATTATACTATTTTCCTCCAACAGTTTCCAGTTTACTATACTTTCTTCCTCCAATAACTTCCAGTAGTCTTGTCTGCAGTATACTACACTCCTTTCCTCCAATAGTCTGCAGTATGCTATACTTCCTTTCTTCAATACCTTGCCTAATTTTCTGCTCTTTTTTCTAATTTTTCCTGAATTTTTTCTAATTTTTAATTAATTTATTGTATTTTTGAGTGAAAAGAGAGGCTGTGGGACTGATTACCTAAAAATTTGACTAAGCACTATCTTTCCATCTCCTTTTCATATATCTACTAAACAAGATTTTTATCTGGGCCTCTGGTCCAACCTAAACTCTCTACTAATTCTAAGTAGAGCTGACATTGTGTTGTCTATCAGGTTACTGTGCTCTCTTTCTACAATGGTCTATATGACAGTATATAGTGTTGTCTGTTAGTTTGCTGTACTCTCTTCCTACAACAGTTTGTATGACAGCATGCAGTATTGTCTATCAGCTTGTTGCACTCTCTTCCTACAACAGTCTGTATAATAGCAGGTAATGTTGTCTGTTAGTTTGCTGTGCTCCCTTTCTACAACAGTCTGTGTAACAGCAGGTAGTATTGCTTATCAGGTCACTGTGCTCCCTTCCTCCAACAGTTTGCAAGGTCACAGTCAGCTCACTTTGCTCACTGTCTGTTCCAATTTTATTGTGTAATTTATTATAATTTTTTCCAATTTTTAATCAATTTATTGGAATTTTTGAGTAAAAGAGAGGCTATAGGAATGATTGGCCAAAAATTTGACTAAGCCCATTATCCTACGTTCCTTCTCACATACATACTAGACTAGATGAAGTTTTCGTCTGGGCCTCCAGCCCAACTTGAACCCTCTACTAATTCTGAGCAGAGTTGACATTGTATTGTCTAGCAGGTCACTATGCTCCCTACCTCCAACAGTCTGTATAATAGTATATAGTATTGTCTGTCAGGTTGCTGTACTCCCTTTCTCCAACAGTTTGCATAATAGTAAGTAGTGTTATGTGTGCACAGGGGATAGTGTGTGCTATACTCCCTTCCTCCAACAGTTTGTCTACAATGTATACAGTAAGTAGCTTGTCTGCAGTCTGTTATACTCCTTTCCTCCAATACTTAGCAGTTCACTATACTTCCTCCAATAGTATCCAGTAGTCTTGTCTCCAGTCTGTTATACTATTTTCTCCAATAGTTTCCAGTTCACTATACTTCCTTCCTCCAATAGTGTCTAGTAGTATTGTCTGCATAACAGCAGATAGT
>Ga0153925_1000185_pt1 | contig 14993 bp, 13 predicted proteins | sample TSNJ009MetaG_FD_104684 | JGI IMG/M metagenome (GOLD analysis project Ga0153925, IMG submission 104684) | Attine ant fungus gardens microbial communities from New Jersey, USA - TSNJ009 MetaG | ecosystem: Host-associated > Fungi > Mycelium > Unclassified | place: USA: New Jersey, Wharton State...
AGTGCAAGTCATCCCAAATATTGGCAGACATGGATCTCCTGGAGATCCAAGAGATCATTACAGCTAACTTTTCTGACACAAATGCTGTCTTCGATGTTCCTGCTGGGAAGAATTTGGTAGACCCTGGTCTTACTAGCAAAGAGATGCTGCTCATGAAGGTGCCTTGTCTGTCATTTCTTGGGTCCCTTGTTCTTCTTGCTAATTTCTTTTTCAATACATACATCTCTAAAAAATGAGAAACAATTCAGATATTACAAAGAGGCACCACAGACCATGCTGTTCTTGTCCACACCTAGCCACCTCAATAGCTTCTCAAATTACTGGAAATTGCAACTCAATCTGGTACAGAAAATATTAGATGACTTCCCACAACCCAACCTGCCCCTTGTCCTCTTATATAACGGGTTTGGTTGTTTTTATGATTGTGTGTGTGATTCAAAACAAAAAATACATGCAACAAAGCCTATAAGGCATTTATTGACCTTTTTCTTCCATTGCAAGATGTAAGATTGATAACCAATTTGGATTCAGGCAATGGAAAATCTAATAGCTACATCCTTAGTTGACATAAAGGGTCAATCTTTATTGTTGAGTTCAAACACCAATGTCATGAGTTATCTCAACTATAGGAAGATCTATTTATAGAATGACAGACAAGAGAATGGAACCAGTAGCCTTTTAGCTGACTGTAGAATACCATCAATGTAAACAAGGGTAAATAGTGTACTTGTATAAATAGGTAGTACAATTGACTGAGAATTCTATTGAGTTCTCTTTGTAACCCTCAAAGACTTAGCTACTAAGTTAACTTGACTTAAGTCATACAATAGAAAAACTTGATTCTACATTCTAGGCACTGTTTACTTCGAACCCTGCCTAAACTTTATTCTTTTATCATTCTTGATTGGTAATCAGCTTGATCACTAGTCTTTTTGGATAGCAGACCCTAGCTGTAAAGGGGACTTGGTAGTCAGTTAGGAACTGCTAGTAGAAACTCAGTACCAAACCCAGGTATTGTATTCAAGACCTGATCTAGCAACTGGATGGTGTTGTTGAGTAGATTACTTGTACTCTTTTGATTAGTAGAAACCTTGTACTAGAGATATATTGTCATCTATATACACAAAGAAATAGCATCAACCCCTTAGGAAGGTGCTATTAGAGTAGAGATCCTCTCCTTGAGGTGATCGTTTACTATTTGATTAGGATAGTAATTAGTAGGGCAGTAGGTGTCTGGTTGGGTGAAGATCTTGTACTCTAACAGACGTAGTAGTAACTAGTGAAATCAATCTTATTCAACATTGAGAAACATAACACCATATCTCTTAAACAATACAACTCTTTGATAAGCAGCATGCTCAATTAACAGTAGACTCTTGCCAAATTAAGGACAGAGCTAGAAAGAAGAGAGAGAAAGAAGTGTTTCAGTTGTAGAAAGTTCAGACATCTAGCCTATAACTGCAAGAACAGTGTTGGAGAGGAGAAGGAAAAACCAATCCCCAAAAATAAGTTTAAAGTATTGGTAAGTCGAGTAATGCAATGTAGAGTAAGAGGCGAAGTAGAGGTAAAACAGCAGGAAAGAAGAGAGAAAGAAGTACAGTGTTTCAGATACTGGGAAGTTGGACACCAAAAATAGGAGTGTCCAAACATAGAAGTAAAAAGGAAGAAAAGAGCAAAGAAAGAGGCAGTATATATGACTAGGCCATAAAAGGTATAGTAAAAGAGGAAGCTGGCATGTTTCACATGGAAAAAGGCACAGGAGTACTGTGATGAGTGGAGTATACCCCTAAAAGGTACTCTCTTACTTAATAGAGAATGGATTATAGAAGAGGTAGTAGCAATCTATGTAGATTGTAGAGGATATGAGAGTAGAGGAGTACAGACCCATAAAAATTAAGGATAGGGTTTCCTCCTTGAAAAACAAATGAAAAATATGTGGTATGACCTTTGCCAGAAAGCATAGAATTGAAAAAATAGGAAAGCAAAAAAAGAAGAAATGACAAGGGTACAGTGTGTAGAATATAAAAGAAAAAACACTATAGGAGAAAGTGTATTAAAACAAGAAAAGAGAGAGATCTTGTGTCCAGAATGTAGAATAGAAAAAAAAAAGCCATGGTGAAACTAGAAAGTGGTAGTATACTCTATAGAGGGAAAAGCATAGTAGATTGGCACATAGGCAGAGACTCCAAAAAGTGCAGCAAAGAAGGAGGATAAGCAAAGGGACATCAGAAGAACATTCAAAATGTTGAGAGAAGTATAGCTGAATATTGGAGTAGAAAAAGTAGACACACATAAGGGTGTGATAGTAAAGGCACTCTTGGATAGTAGCATAACAGAGATATTCATAGATAAGAAAATGGTAGCAAAACATAGATTTAAGCTGCAGAAGCTAGATAGACCAGTAATGGTCAAGAATGTAGATGGAACAAACAACAGTAGAGAGGCTATTACATATCAAGTAGAAGTAAATGTGTATCACAAAAGCCATATAGAAAGAATAAGAATAAATATATATGATTTGGGGAGGACTAACATCATACTGGATATGCTGTGGTTGCAAGCACATAACCCCAAACTAGAAGATAGAAGAAGTCAAAATGACAAGATGTTTACCAATCTGTGAAAGAAAGATAGTAGTAAAAGAAAATATAGAGAAAAAGACAAAAGTAGGAAGAAGGGTCAGAGTAATAAAAAAAATTGAATAGAGACAAATGGAAAATATTGATAAAAGAGAAATTTGATGATGAAGTCAAATTAGATAGAAAAAAAGTAAGGAAGATGGTACCACCAAGATTTCACAAGTGGCTTAAAGTGTTTGAGAAGGCAAAGTCAGAAAGAATGCCAGTGAGGAAACCTTGGGACCATGTGATAAATCTGAGAGAAGACTTGGTACCAAGAAAAGGAAGAACATATTTAATATCGAAAAAAGAAAAAGAGAAAGTAAGAGAATTTGTAGAGGAACAGTTGAGAAAAGGGTACATTAGACCCTCAAAGTCACTCTAAACTTCACCAGTATTCTTTGTAGAGAAAAAAGATAAAAAGAAAAAAATAGTATAGAATTATTGATACCTAAACAAAGGAACAGTCAAGAATAACTATCCATTGCCATTAATTTCAGACTTAATTGACACTATAGGTATAAAGAAAGTGTTTACAAAGATAAATCTGAGATGGAGGTATAATAATATACAAATAAAGAAAGAGAATAAATAGAAGGCTATATTCACTATGTATTTAGAGGTGTATGAACCTATAGTTACATTTTTTGGTCTCATAAACTTGCTAGCAACTTTCTAGATGATAATAAATGATATTCTTAGAGACTTAATTGATACTGAAGATATAGCAACATTTATGGATAATGTATTAGTGGAGATAGAGGATGAGAAGAAGCATAATGAGATAGTAGAAGAAGTGTTGAAGAGAATGAAAGAGAATGATCTCTATATAAAGCTGGAAAAATGTGTTTGGAAAGTCAAAGAGATTGACTTCCTTGGACTGGTAATAGAAGCAGAAGAAATTAAAATGCAAGAGGAGAAGGTAGCAAGAGTTTTTGAATGGCCTAGACCTAAGATAGTCAAAGAAGTACAGAAGTTTCTGGGGTTAGCAAACTACTATAGGTAATTTGTAAAAAATTTTGCTAAGTTAGCCAAACCATTGCATAAATTGGTCAGAAAAGATAAAAAAATAGAACTGAAGAGAGGAATAGGAAGCGGTATTCAAGGAGTTAAAAAAGATGTTTACAACAAGACCAGTACTAGTAGCATCTGACTTGGACAAGAAAATAAGAGTAGAAGCAAATGTATTGGAATACACAACAGAAGAAGTGTTATTGATGAAGTACAAGAATGAAAAATGGAGGCTAGTAGCCTTTATCTCAAAATTATTAAATAAAGCAGAAAGAAATTACAAAATCTATAATAGAGAAATGTTGGTAATCATTAGGTATCTAAAAGAGTGGAGGCATTTACTAGAAGGTGCACAAGGTAGATTTGAGATCTGGAGCAATCATAAAAACCTTGAATATTTCATAAGCAGCTAGAAGCTAAATAGGAAACAAGTACGATAGACTCTATATCTATTTGTCACAAACTTTATTCAAACTATAACTCTGGGAGTACTTGACTGATTTCAACAATTTAAATGGCTACCAAAAGCCCTTAAGAAGACCTTTCAAATAGTATCAAAAACATCTCAAGACAATCAGTATTTACTGAGTTATCAGTAGATCAGTTAGTAATTACCAAGTTACTAGACACTAAATTGCTGATTACTCAAGAACAGCTCAATATAATCATTTGCTTCAATTACCATCATAAAGCTCTCTTCAATATGCTTCTTTTGGCTATAAATATATCCTAAGACAATAAGATCCCATGGAGATACAAGATCCTCAATATTTGTACATAATATTGATCTTTACCCATAGATTATCATCTGTCCTTAAATAGAACAAAGGAATAGACTTGTTGGAGAAAATTAAAAAGTTAGAAGTAAAAGATGATAAAATGATTAAAGCAATAGAAGAGATAAAGCAAGCAGGAGTTAAAATACTAAGAGACAAAGAGTGGTGAGAAGAGAATAGTTTGATGCTAAAAGATAGAAAAGTGTATGTTCCAAGAGATAAAAGATTGAGAGCAGAAATAATCCAGCTATATTATAATACACCAGTAGGAGAACACAAAAAACAGTGGAAGATAACAGAATTGGTCACCAGAAACTTTTGGTGACCAGGAGTAACAAAGGAAGTTAAGAAGTATATAAAGTTCTGTGACACATGCCAAAGGAACAAAAATTGCACAGAGGTACCAGCAGAAAAGTTAATGCCTAATGCAGTACTAGAAAAATCTTAGAGTCATATAATGGCATACTTTATTACAAAGTTACCACTAGCACAAGAATATGATGCAATTCTAGTAGTATGTGATAGAATGATAAAAATAGCACACTTTGTGCCCACTACAGAAAAGACTTTGGTAGAGAGAGTGGCAAGACTGTTCTGGGATAACATCTGAAAATTACATAAATTACCAGAAAGTATTATAACAGATAGAGGAGTACAGTTTATAGTAGGAATAATAAGGGAGTTAAATCAAATGTTGAAGATTGGTACCAAATTGTCAATAGCTTACCATCCACAAATAGATGGCTAGATAGAAAGAATGAATTAGAAACTAGAACAGTACTTGAGAATGTTCATTGATCATCACCAAGAGCAGTGGCCTGATTAGTTAGCAATAGCAGAATTTGTATATAACAATAAGGTGCAAACAAGTATAAGAGTGTTGCCATTCAAGGCAAATAGTAGATAGGATCTATGCATGGGATTTGAGATAAGAAAAAAGAAGAAGTTTAAGAAAGCAAAAGAGTTTGCAAAAAGGATAAAGGAAGTATATAAAGAAGCAAAGATAGCACTGAGAAAAAGTCAAAAAGAGATAAGGAAATATGCTAATAGGAAAAAAAGCAAGCCAGAGGAGTACAAAGTGGGTAACTGGGTACTCTTGAGCACAAAAGATCTTAAGTTCCAAATATAGGGAAGACATTTAGAAAAATTAATGGAACAATTTGTAGGTTCTTACAAAATAAAGAGAATTATATCAACAAATGTGATTGAACTAGAGTTACTAAGTACAGTAAAAATACATTCAGTAGTAAATATCAGTAGAGTACATATATATAAAGATCAAGTAGAAGGCTAGAGAAAAGAATACTAAATAAAAGAAAGTTTAGAGGAAAAGATAGATACCTGGTACAATAGAAGGGATATACAGCAGAAGAAAACACTTGAGAACCAAGAGAGAATTTAGGAAATGCAAGGGACTTGATAGAGAAGTTTGAAGAAAAATATAGAGAAAAATCAAGATAAGCAAGAAAAGAAGATTATAGAGTTTCATAGAGAAGAACTACCAGAAAGATATATGGCAAAGATATTATATAAATAGGATGATAGGAGATTTGATCAGAAATATTAGGGACAATTGGAAAAAAACTGGAGACATTAGAAGGGAATACAACAGAAGAGAAAAAGAATATTGGAAATAATTCAGGAGGAAGAAGAAGAAGAACAAGGAATAAAGAAGCTAAGGATAGAAGAGTGAGATAAAGAAAATAAAATGAGTAACCTATAGAACCCATATAACAAATTGTGAAGTCTTTGGAATAAGGACCCTTAAGAGAGAGATACTGTTATGAGTTGTCTTGACTATAGGAAGATCTATTTATAGAATAATGGACAAGGGAATAGAACTAGCAGCCTCTTAGCTGACTATAGAATATAAATAAGAGCAAATAGCATACTTGTATAAGTAGGTAGTACAATTGATTGAAAACTCTATTAAGTTCTCTTTATAACCCTCAAAGACTTAGCTGCTGAGTTAACTTAACTTGAGTTGCACAACAACCAACTAGCCCTAGCTGAGCCTTAAATAGCAGTATACTTTTACTGTTTAGTATTAAGAACTCTAGAAGTAACTGCTCTTGGATGGAACCAACTATACCTTGGTATCATCATCAGAGGTCTAATAGTATTCTACTTGAGTATATCAGTCTACTAAAAACTTGTAACAGGGGGATCTATTTCTTTTTATGGTCTAATTATAGTTGATATATAGATCCAATAACCACATAATTCTCCTTCAATAATAATAGACTACAAGATTAAGCTTACCTCTATGTTGCCTTCATAGTAGTCTAGAACTTCCTAGTAGACCTAAAACATAATGTAGATCATTATAAAAACTTACTATTATCAATTCTACTAGAGTATAAATACTTTTCAAATATTGGAGAACTGTACTAGGTTTCTAATTCTAACTCTAACAAGCTTAACTTCCAAATCACAGAGTGTTTGGGTATAGAGGTAAAGGGCTGCTATACAGTAGCTTTCAAAACTAACTAGATATTTAGTATTTTTGAATTAATTATCTAATACCACTAAAGATATGAATTCCAAAACTCTAAAATTAATATATGTTATGCTAGAATCAATTTCCTAGATATGAGCTCATAAGTCATGTGATTTGTTTCAAAACTAGCTGAGTACTAAAATGATCAAAATAATAAAACTTATTTAGTTAATTTTATAAGTAGTTTCTATTTATTATAAAATGTCTTGTAGAAAGTGAAATTAATATAAATAAATTGTAGGAAAAATCAACAAGGTCATGTAACTTTATTTTTTAAAGTTTAATATGTTAAATCAACTTTAACTATCTTTTTCTTTTACTACTATCTTATGAGATCTGTTATAAGCTATCTTGGCCATAATAAAACTTTTATTTCTTTATTTCTTTTATCTTTTACTTTTCTTTTCAGATAGTTAGATAATAGAGGAGTTACATGATTAGGATTACATGACATATCACAATCTATCACATTCTATAACAAATTGGTCACAAGATCAGTCATGTCACATAGTCATATATTTAGAAATATTCTAGTAGATTCTATTAGATCATTAGTAGATTAGGGTTAGTAGCACAAACCATATGCAAAATATATAAGTAGTAGCCCAAATCTAAGAGAAACTCTATTAAGTTTTCTTTGTTTATTCTGAATAAAAAACAACTCAGTCCTAGGGTTAACTCAATCTAATGGTCACAGTACAAGACCTATATCTTCTATATAGTATACTTTTGTTATTTTTTTCTTAAGGAGGGTTATTCTCTTTAACAAATAGAGTCTAAAACTGGTATAGAGTAGGAAACATTAAGAAAGAGATAAATAGTAACAAGAAAAACAACAAAGAAAAATATCTTATTAAGTTTACCCCTTATAATAAATAAGCTCTTATATGACAAATCACTTCAGAAAATATAAATACTGCAGTTTAGATTACCCACTATATCAACATCAATATTCTATCCTTTGTCTTTATCCAAACATTTAGAAGAGTACTCAAAAAAAATAATTTGTAGTCTGTTGTTAAACAAATATTTCTTACTTATTGATTTTTCATTTGTTCAGTATTATGCAAATTAGACTGTACAGGACTAGAAGAGTCTCATAATCAGATAAAACAAAAATCAATTGTATTAGATTAGATAGCAGGATTTATACATCAAAACCTAATGTTATAACTTGGCCAAATGGCTAAGTCATTATTTATATTTCTTTTCTTTTTCTTTTCATTTAATTAGGAAATCAACAGATATACAAGAGAAAATAACTCAAAGAAGATGTACAGAACTTTATAAATAGAAGTAAATACAGAAATGTATATAAGTAGTGTATAGCAATTGAATAAGAACTTTATTGAGTTCTCCTTGTCAACTCAAACTAGAAGTAAATCTAAGTTGTTATAATCTAAGGTTTTATACTAGAACTCAATTTCTTCACCAGTATTGCTTATTACAGAGCTCTACCACTTTTTATTCTCTTATCTTCCTTGGTATCTAAGTAATACAACTTAGGACCACTATGACATAGCCAGGCCCTAGACTTAAGGAAAATTGATAGTCAGTTAGAGACTATTAGTGGAAGCACAGTACCAAGCTTAGGTATTATGTCTGAGACCTAACCTTGCAATTGAGTGGTGTTATATAGTATACTTATACTGTTCTTAGTAGAAGCCTTGTGCTGAAGTCCCATTGTGGGCTATATATACAAAGGAATAATACTGTATTCTTAGGAAGACGTTTAGATTAGAGATTCTCTTCTTGGGGTGATAGTATAACTATATTACTAAAGTAGTAGTAAATAAGGTAATAGATGTCTAGCTGGGTGAAGATCTTGTACTCCAGTAGACATAACAGTAGTAAGATCAATCATTTACTCTGTACTATCGAGGTGTTAGCACAATATCTTAATCCCAATACAATTCTCTCATAAGTAGTCTACTCAACCAGAAGCATGCTTTTGCTAAACTGAGGGCAGAGTTAGAAGAAAGAAGAGAGAGAATATGCCAATGTTGTAAAAAGTTTGGGTATCTGGCCTATAACTACAGGAATGAAAAGAAAAAGACAAAGAAGAAACCAATTTCCCAAAATAAATTTAAAGCAATAGCAAGTAGGATAATACAATATGGAGTGAGAGAAGAAATAGAAGTGAGAAGACAGAAGGTGGCGAAAGAAGTAAAATGCTTCAGATGTTAGGGGGTAGAGTACTACAAGTAGGAGTGCCCAAATATTGAAGTAGAAAGAAGAAGACATAAAGAGATAGCAGTATGTATAGCAATATTACAAAAGGTGCAGCAGAAGAGGAGGTTAGCACATCCTACATGGAAAAAGGCACAAGAATATTGTAGAGAGGAGAGTATATCCCCTAAAGGTGTACTCCTACTGAAGAAAGAATGAATAACAAGGGAGATAGTGGCAACATATGTAGACTGTAGAGAATGTGAAGACAAGGGGGTACAAATCCACAGAAATCAGGGATAAGAATTCCTCCTTGAAAGACAAGTAAGAAACATATGATGTGGTCTATACCAAGAAGTATAGAACTGGAGAGAAAAGATGACAAGAGTGGAGTGCATAAAGTGTAAAAGAAAGAATACAATTGTAAGAAAGGTATCAAAATAGGAAAGAAGAAAGATCCTATGCCCAGAATATAGAGTAAGCAGAAAAAAAGAGTGGTAGAACTGAAGAGAAGCAGTATGCCCCACAGAGAAAAAGACATAGTAAGGTGGCATATAGACAGAGGGTCTAAAAGGTATAGCAAGAGAGAGAAGTGAACAGAGAGAAGTGAAGAGGATATTTAAAATACTGAAAGAAGTATAGTTGGACATTGGAGTAGAAAAAGTGGATACATACAAAGGCATAACAGTAAAAGTGCTTTTGGACAGTAGTGCAACAGGGATATTTATGGATTGGAAGATAGCAGCAAGACATGGATTTAGGCTACAAAAGTTGGAGAGACTAATAGTAGTCAGAAATGTCAATGGGACCTATAACAGTACAGAAGCTATTACTCATCAAGTAGAAGTGAATATGTACTACAAAGGTCATATAGAAAGGATAAGAATAAATATGTACAATCTGGGGAAGACAAATGTTATATTGGGAATACTGTAGTTACAAGTACACAACCTAAAAATAAACTAGAAAACAGGAGAAGTTAAGATGATGAGATATCCACCACTGTATGGAAAGAATATAAAACAAAAGAAAAGAAAGAAAGTAAAGAAAGAAAGGAGAATAGCAACTTTAGAAGAAGAAAAGGTTGTAAGATGGGCAGTAGATGACAAAAAGAACTGGGAAAGAAAAGAAGAAGTTGAAGCAAACCATAGAAAGATTGAAGAAATAGTGCTACAGAAATTTCTAAAGTGGAAAAGGATGTTTGGGAAAGTAAAGTCAGAAAAAATGCTAATAAAAAAAATCTGGGATCATGCCATCAATCTCAAGGAGATATTCAAACCTAGAAAAGGAAGGATCTACTCTTTATCTAAAAATGAAAAGGAAAAAGTCCAGAAATTCATGGAAGATCAACTGAGGAAGAGATACATTAGACCATCAAAATCCTCTCAAACATTACCAGTTTTCTTTGTAAGCAAAAAGAATAGAGGAAAAAGAATAGTAATAGACTACCATAACCTGAACAACCAGACAGTAAAAAACAACTTCCACTTCTATTAATTACAGACCCAATAGACAATATAGAGAGCAAGAAAGTATTCACTAAAATGGATCTAAGGTAAGGGTTTAACAATATGAGAATTAAGGAAGGGAATAAGTGAAAAGAAGTGTTTACAATACATATAGAGTCTTTTAAACCAACAGTAATGTCTTTTGGGATGATAAATTTACTGGCCATATTTCAAGCAATGATAAACAAAATTTTGAGAGATCTGATAAATAAAGGAAAGGTTGCTGCATTTGTAGATAGCATGCTAGTAGAAATGGAGACAGAGGAGGGGCATAATGAGATTGTAGATGAAATACTGAAGAGACTAGAGGAGAATGACTTGTATGTTAAGCCAGAAAAATATATGTGAAAAGTAAAGAAAATAGAATTTCTAGAGGTCATTATAGAGCCTAATAGAATAGAGATGGAAAAAGAAAAAGTAGATAGAGTACTCAGCTGGCCAAAGCCAAAGAACATAAAAGATGTCAGAAAATTCCTAGGCTTTACAAACTACTACAGAAGATTTATTAAAGATTTTGCATGAGTAGCCAGGCCAATGAATACACTAACAAGAAAGAATATGAAGTGGTAATGGGGAAGCAAATAGTAAAAGGTGTTTGACAAGCTTAAACAAATCTTCACTACCAGACCAGTATTAGCAGCTCCAGACTTAGATAGAGAATTTAGGATGGAAGTAGACATTTCAAACTATGCTACTGGAGGAGTTTTATCAATAAAATACTCCAATAAATTGTAGAGATCAGTTGCTTTTATCTCCAAATTGTTAAATGACACAGAACAAAACTATGAAATATATAATAAAGAGATGCTAGCAGTAGTCAGATACTTAAAAGTCTAGAGGTGCTTTTTAGAGAGGACGACTATTAAGTTTGAAATCTAGACAGATCATAAGAATCTTGAATACTTCATAAAAGCACAAAAATTAAATAAAAGACAAGCAAGATAGGCTCTATATTTGTTAAGATTTAACTTTATGCTGAAATATGTCCCAGAAAGCAAGATGAGAAAGATAGACAGCTTAAGCAGGAGGCTAGATTGGGAGATAGGAGTAGATAAAGACAACAAGAATAAGATGCTGGTAAAATCTAAATAGTTAATAGTAAGAAGAACAGAAAAGGTAAAGATCATTGTAAAAGGGATCGATCTACTAGAGAAAGTGAGACAGTCAAAGGTGAAAGATGATGAAGTGATGAAAGCAGTCAAGGAAATAAAGCAGGTAGGAGTAAAGATGAAAAGTGGAGAGAAGTAGATAGCATAATATATAAAGAAAAAAAAGTATATGTGCCTAAAGACAATATATTAAGGGTGGAAATAATTAGGCTACACCATAATACACTGGTAGGAGAACATAGAGAACAATGGAACTAGTTACCAGAAACTTCTGGTGGCCAGGAATAACAAAAGAGATAAAAAGATATGTAAAAGGGTATAATTCCTACCAAAGAAACAAAAACCATACAGAGCAGCTAGTTAGCAAATTAATACCTAATTCTATTCTAGAAAAACCCTGGATATATATATCAGCAGATTTTATTACCAAACTGTCTTTAGCTCAGGAATACAACTTTATCCTAGTAGTAGTGGACCAACTAACAAAAATGGTATACTTTATACCGACTATAGAAAGAACATCAGCAAAAGGGTTAGCAAAGTTGTTTAGGAACAATATATAGAAACTACATGGTCTACCCAAAAGCATCATATTAGATAGAGAACCTCAGTTCACAGCAGGATTAATAAAGGAGCTAAACAGGATATTAGGAATTGAAAGCAAGATGTCGATTGTATTCTACCCTCAAACAGATGGACAGACAGAGAGAATAACCCAGGAATTGGAACAGTACTTAAGAATGTTTATAGACCATAGACAAAAACAATGGTCAGACTAGTTAGGAACAGCAGAATTTGTATACAACAACAAAGTACATTCTAGTATAAAGACATTACCCTTTAAAACAAACTATAGGCAAGATCCTAGAATAAAGTTCAAAGTAAGAAAGAAGAAAAAGTATGAAGAAGCAAAAAAGTTTGTAATGAAAATGAAAGAGATTCAGGAAGAAGCTAAGGCAGCACTAGAGAAGGCATAGAAAGAGATAAAGAAATACATAAATAGAAAAAGAGAAAAAGTCAATAAGTATAAAGTAGAGGACTTAGTAATGCTCAGCACCAAAGACCTGAAATACCAAATGGTTGGTAGGAGGATGGAAAAGTTGATGGAAAGATTTGTAGGCCCTTATAAAGTAAAGAAAATAGTATTGACAAATGCAGTTGAACTGGAGTTATCTAACACAATCAAAATACATCTAGTAGTAAATGTCAGTAGGATATGTAGATACATAGGGCAAGTAGAGGAGCAGAAAAAGGAGCAACCAGCTCTAATTATAATTGAGAGAGAAGAGAAATGGGAGGTTGAGAGAATATCAAACAAGCAATAGATTAGAGAGAAGAATAAGTATCTAGTATGATGAAAGGGATTTACAGTAGAATTAGATACTTGGGAAGAAATAGGAAACTTGGAGAATGCAAAGGGGGTAGTTGAAGAATTTGAAAAGGAATACTGATAGGATATGGAAGATATAAGAAAGAGAAAAAGAGACATTTAGAAGAGGAGAACTGCCAGGATGATTTATAGCAAAGAAACTATTTGGATAGTCAGACAAAAAGTATGATGAGGAATATTGGAAAAGATTAGAAAGGAATTGGAGACAATAGAAAGGGGAACAAGCAAGAGGAAAAAGAACTTTAGAAATGATTCAGGAAGAAGAAGAAGAAATTGAATGAAAGGAATCAAAAATTAGGAAATGGACAGAAGAAGATGAAGATAAAATAGACAACATAGTCAACCCCAACTATGAATTGTAAAATCCTTGGGACAAAGAACCTTGAGAGGGAGATGGTGTCATGACTCAGCTAAATAGCTAAGTGATTATTTATATTTTTTTTTCTTTTCATTTAATTAGAAAATCAACAGATGTATGAGAAGAAATGACTCAAAGGAGATATACAGAACTTTATAAATAGAAGTAAATACAGAAATGTATACAAGTAGTATATAGCAATTAAATGAGGACTCTATTGAGTTCTTCTTGTCAACTCAGACTAGGAGTAGATCTAAGTTGTCACAGTCTAAGGTCTTATACCTAAAGAGAAACTTATTTTTGATACAACAACAACTTCCATTATAAAGTATAAAGAAAAAAACAATCTTATAATATAAGGTCTCATAGATGAAAACCCTTATAAAGATTCAGAAAAAGATAAATACAGATCAGTACTGTAATATTTTGATCCATAGACTGGAGGAAAACTTTGAAAATCTTGGTATAGTAGAGGGAGAAAGAATCTTTTAGTAGAATAATAATCCAAAGTATATCTCAAAAAAAGCTAGAAAATAGTTCAAAGACTAGAGAATCAAGCTTCTTGTCTGACCTTCTTAATCCCCTGACTTAAACATCTCTAGAACTATCTCAAAAGGCAAATAAACGACTATGAGAATTTATTCAAGAGAATATTTGAATTGTAGAAAAGGTTGGTAAAGGAGTAGGAGAATATTCTAGTAGAAACCTGCCAAAGGCCTATAGAAAGCATGTCAAGAAGAATTGAGGTCATACTCAAGGCCAAGGGAGGTTATACTAATTATTGAATAGTAAATTAAAGTAGGCTTCTAAAACTGGCCAAATGTTTGATTACTTTGTTTATTTTATTGCTCAGTCAGTTTTGATAAAAATTACATAACTTATGGGCTCATCTCTAGGAAATTAATTCTACTATAACATATATTAATTTCAGAGTTTTAAAATTGATACTCTTAGTGGTATTAGATGATTAATCCAAAAACACTAAATATTTGGTTGGTTTTAGAAGCTACTGTATCACTCTTGTTTCTATTCCTTATTCCTTGCCCCTATATACACTTTTTAACTTGGACTTGGACTTCTGCTTAACTTTTAATGATATCTCCTTGCAATAGGAGATTAGGGTACAATATACAAGTTAAAGCCAAGATTGTTTCTTTTTGGTCATCTCTTGCTTCTGTGTTACTCCATCTTAGAGCACTCTTGTATATTCCTTCCTGATTCTTTATTAATTAGTTTTGCTTCTCCTTTTGTTTATTTATATTGGAGTTATATTACTAAATATCTTATTCTGCTTTATGTTCCTAATACTGACAAACATAAAGCAACTACCTATACAAAGTAGATCATAACACAGTTGTTCTTATAGATTACTGATGAGCAGACTTTCTATTTAGGAGTACATTCCAGTTCTTTCAAGAAATAGTCAGAATAATTAATTGGTTTTTGTTTGGATTCATGGTACTACCTATTTTTGAGTAGTGCTGAAATTACCTTCAGTTCCTTGGATTTTTGGGTGATCTGCAATATTTGCTTGTGTTTCATATACTGTGATGA
>Ga0153925_1000203_pt1 | contig 14315 bp, 17 predicted proteins | sample TSNJ009MetaG_FD_104684 | JGI IMG/M metagenome (GOLD analysis project Ga0153925, IMG submission 104684) | Attine ant fungus gardens microbial communities from New Jersey, USA - TSNJ009 MetaG | ecosystem: Host-associated > Fungi > Mycelium > Unclassified | place: USA: New Jersey, Wharton State...
CTTAACAACATCTTTTGCTGCTTGTCTAACTTTGCTTTTTTGAACACTTTGATTATCAAATCAAGCAATCACAAATCAGTAAGTGGCCATTTGTGATAGTTTGTTAAGTCTACTGTTTTCTGTTTCCATTATCTCTGCAAAGGACATGGAGTTGTGTTCATTCCAGATATAGGTCTAGGGGGCTATAAGGGGGTCTCTTTGTCTCTGTTACAGGACAAGATGACTTTCCTGAGGGTGTCTCTGTTTCTGTTACAGGACAGATGACTGACTGAGGGCTTAGAGTGGGTTTCTGTCAAGGACCTATCTCTATAATAGACTGGACCCCAGGCATAAAGAGAAAGGTCTGTCTCTCAAACTATTGAGAGTAGGCTAGCTTGTATATTACAGCTGGTCTTGAAAGACTTTGAATTTGTGTAAACATTTCCAAAAAACCCTTGCAGATGGCTGGAACTACTCTGAGACCCCTATTCCTCCTCCATAAGCTAGTATAAGAAACTGGACATGATGTTGAACTCTCCCCTGAAGACAGAACCTACATTGTTGGAAGGACACTTTTAGTATAGTTATAGTATAGTTTCTGCCCACCATACTTTATCTGCTGAACTAGGGATGTTGTACTTACTTTTGCCCCCAAGCCATGTCCACTATCAGAAACACCAAGACTCTTGCTAAATGCCTCTCACTAAAAAAGGAAAGTATGATAGAGAAGTTATTGCTGGAAAGGATAAGAATAGAACCCACTCCATCCACCAAACTCTATAATAGACTTGTCAAAGCAAACTCTTGCTAGTACAAAGTAGATGATTTCTACTTTGCATCCTGTCCCCCAGAATTACATTTTTGCAAAACCAAGAAGTTATTATACATAAAGAAGTACAAAGAACTCCTGAAACCCATCTTGGATTGCATATTACCATTTTTTACTAAAATAAGTAAAAACAAGACCTGGGCTGAGGATCCATAGTATGACTCACTGTAGAAATGGTTCAATTGACTGCAGGATATAATTATAGAGCTGGACAAAATTGGTCACAAGCTTACAGCTAAGAAGTGGAGAATGCTGAAAGGCACTTGTAAGTATTTGAAGGATGTAGATCTTTCCAAACCAACTACTAGAGTACCAGAGATTTGTAAAGCTCTTCTAGAGCTCAATATCACTATTCCATAGATATAATATTATTGGAATGGTATTCAGTGTAACATAATGGTATTAAGAGGCTAAATTTGGGTGTTTTTTCCTTTTACCCCCTTGAAAACATACTCAAGAACCATAATTAATTACTTAAATAGATATATCGACTTTCAACAACTTTACCACTACTGTTTCCTTTTCTGATTTCAGTGCTGAGAATTGGAATGTATTTGTCAAAGATAGCATAAATGCTGAGCACATACCCTGGAATAAGACTGAGATACAAATACTGCAAAATGCATATCAAGGAACTTCTCTTCTTCTCAAGAACTACATTGACCAGGTACTCAATAGAGCAATCAACCATTATAATAGTACCTTGACCACCATATACAACAGGATTACAACTTTGGAGGTAGAAGTCACCCATCTTTAGAAAGAGCTAACAAGGCTCCTTGGAGGAAACATTGTGTTATTAGAGCCCCAAAAAGGAAATAGGTTCCCATGCATTCAAGTACTTAATTGCACAAAGAGGTTAAGATATAAATAGTATGGGAACTTAGGTAATCAGATCATATAACAAGATCAAGTAATCATGGAATATTCTGGAAAAACATGTGACCATAGACTAATAGTAGTACAGCTACTGTAAGAATAGTATAAATAGTAGTCTAATCCAACAAAGAACTCTATCAAGTTCTTCTTGAACATTCATCTAGGATGATCACTAAGGACATTCACTGTCTATTGATAACATAAGAATTCAATACCCAATAGTAACCTTATACCTCGCGGCCTCACCACCCACTTACTCTCTTATCTCCCTTGCTAGTGAGCACAGTGCTCATAAGCTTTTTGGATAGTGGGTCCTAGCTGTAAAGGAGACTTCACTATCAGTTAGAGACAATGGGTAGACAGCCTAGACAAAGCTTGTGTTCCTGTCTAAGACCTGACCTCCATACTGAGTGGGCTTGTATTTAGCTTCTTTACTATCAGCTCTATACTGCTAGTCCATTATAATCAGTCTATGCAAGGGAACAACAGAAACCTCCTAAAGGCCCATTTAGCTTAGAGATTCCCTTCTTAGAGATAATACTATTTTACTCTTCTTAGTCAGTAGTTAGCTATAAGTACAGACGAAGAAGATCACTTATCCTCTTATGAGGAATCATCATCATCATCATCACTATCATTATTACCATTGTATATGTCCCAACAATAGCAGCAACCTATAGGGCAACCTATCGCCCCTGCACTACAGGCTCCATCTACCAGAGAGAAGTAACTCCTCTCTCTAATCACTGGCCTGCAACAACAGGTGGCTACCCTATTGCAGCAAAACAGAGGAGCCAGAGTGGAGATAGCCAAACCTCTCTTATTCAGTGGAAGAATAGAGAAAGTGAACGCATTCATTAATGTAGCTCATTTGTATTTGAGCATAAGAATAATAGAGGAGCCAGAAGCAACAAGGATGGCTTGGGTGCTGTCCTACATACAAGGAGGGGTGGCAGAGGCATGGAAGGACAATCTATTGGATGAATTATCAAAAGAAAAGTCAGAAGTGGAAACTACAGAGGAGCTATTCCAAAAGATAAGAAATGAGTTTGGAGAGATAGAGAAAAAGGAAAGAAAGATAAAGCAGCTGAGAACAATTGAACAAGGGAGGAGAACTTGCAACAAATATGTCTAGGAATTTAGAAAGGTGGCTAGAGAAAATATCTATAAGGGATAACCCCTCATCAAGAAGTTCAAAAGGGGGCTAAGTGGAATGCTAAAGAGGAAACTAACAGAGGCAGAAACTCTACCTAGTATAATAGAAGAATGGCAGGAAAGGGCAGTGAGACTAGACAGGAATCAGAGACAGAGTAGAGCAGAAAAAAGGATGCTAGGAAGAAACATAGTGCACCTACAGGAAAATATGCAGTCAAAAGAGGGCTATAGAGGAGGTATCACAAATGGCCACTTACTGATTTGTGATTGCTTGATTTGATAATCAAAGTGTTCAAAAAAGCAAAGTTAAACAAGCAACAAAAGATGTTGTTAAGTCTGAGATTTATCCTCAGATATACAGTTCTTAAATACATGATTGTGGTGGTCTGTGTACCAGAACAGTCTACTACATGATCACTACCTATTGTTCTATATATAGGAGTGCTATTGTTCTTGAAATAGAGATAACCTAACTATCTTAGGATAGTCCTTTGTTCTATTCAAGAACAGATGATAATCTAAGTAAAGATCAATATTATGTACAAACATTGAGGACATTGTATCTCCATGGGATTTTATTGCCTTGGGATCTATTTATAGCCAAAAGAAGTGCATTGAAGAGAACTTCACGATAGTTATTGAAGTGAATGATTATATTAAGCAGTTCCTGAGATATCAGCAATTTAGTGTCTAGTGACTTGGTAATCACAGACTGATCTGCTGATAACTTGGTGAATACTGATTTCTTTGAGATGTTTTTGGTACTTTTTGAAAGATCTTCTTAAGGGCTTTCAGTGGCCATTTAGATTGTCAAAATCAGTCAAGTATTCCTGGAGTTATGGTCCAAATGAAGTTTGTGACAGGAGAGTCATATAGAGGAAGAGAGGAACAAATAACATAGAAAACAGGAGAACCAAGCATGGGAGAAGAATACAGAGGAGGAGGAGGAAACATGTTCAATAAAGGAGGAACTCAAACAGATCCAAGGAGAGACCCAAATGCAATAGATGTAGATAGAAGAAAGAAGGGGGATAGGATGTGCTATATGTGTAGAAGGTGGGGCTATATGGCCAAAAATTGTTGGAAAAGACATAAAGAAAGGGTAGTAGAAACACCGCAGGAGTTGGCAAAAGAAAGTGGAGAACAGTAAGCTCTTGGCTGGACTCCAATAATTTGTATAGTGTATTGTACCCAGAAAAGCTGGGCAATAAATTAAAATTCACTAATATAGCTGAGAGAGTAAGAGATATGCAGCACATACTCTGGCCACTAAGAGAAGTCTGAATAAAGATGGGACTAGAAAAGTTGGAAAGCCATGAAGGGGTAGCAGTAAAAGCATTGCTAGATAGTAGGGTAACAGGTCTATTCATAGATATAACCTTTGCTAGAGAAAAGGGATTTAAAATAGAAAAGTTAAAAAACCCCCTGTTAGTTAGAAATATGGATGGAACAGTAAATGCAGGGGGAGCTATAATGCACCAGGTAGAGTGCAACATGTTTTTCAAAGGACATGTGGAAAGGGCAAGAATGAATGTGTGTAATTTAGGAAAAACAGAGGTGATACTAGGAATGCTGTGGCTAGTAGCCTATAACCCAGAAATAGATTGGGAAAAAGGGAAAGTAGAAATGACATGTTGTCCACCTATATATGGAAAGAGAAAGCAAGAAGGAAAAAAGAAGAAAGTAAAGAAAGTGGAGAAGGATAAGGATAAAGAAACATTGAGAAGATTGGTGTCCAAAAGGTTTTGGAAATGGAAGAGAGTGTTTGGAAAAAAGAAGTCGGAGAGAATGCTAGTGCAAAAGACCTGGAACCATACCATAGAGTTGAAAGAAGGATTCATGCCAAAAAAGGGAAAGGTGTACTCATTGCTGAAAGAAGAAAGGGAAAAAGTGCAAGCATTTGTAGAGGATCAGTTGAGGAAAGGATACATCCAATCTTCCAAGTCACCCTAAATGTTACCAGTACACTTTGTAGCAAAAAAGGATGGCATACGAAGAATAGTACAGGATTATTGACATATAAACTAGTGGATAATAAAGAATAGATATTCTTTACTCCTTATCATAGACATACTGGATGGAGTAGGAAAGAGGAAGGTGTTTATGAAGCTAAACCTAAGGTGGGGATACAATAACATTAGGATCAAAAAGGGAGACAAATAAAAGGTAGTGTTCACAACGTATATTGGAACTTATGAGTCCACAGTCATGTATTTTAGGTTAATGAACTCCCCCACTACCTTCTAGACAATGATAAATGACCTGTTCAGAGATCTCATAAACCAAAGAGATATAGCGACATTCATTGATAATATCCTGGTAGCCACAGACACCAAAGAAGGACATAATGAGTTAGTAAAAGAGGTACTAAGAAGGTTAGAAGAGAATGACCTATTTGTAAAACCAGAAAAGTGTAAATGGAAAGTAAGAGAGGTAGAATTTCTGGAAGTAGTAATTGGTCCAAGGGGAGTGGAAATGCAGAAGGAAAAGGTAGAAGGAGTACTGAACTGGCTGGCACCCAGAAATGTCAAAGAAGTACAAAAGTTCTTAGGCCTTGCCAACTATTACAGGAGGTTTATAAAAAACTTTGCTAGGATAGCAGCACCACTACATATACTGGTCAAGAAGGAGCAGCAATGAAAATGGGAAAAGGAACAGAAGAAGGCATTCAAAAGACTTAAGGCAGTATTTACTACAGAATCCATCTTAGCAATCCCAGATATTGATAGAGAAATGAGAGTAGAAGCAGATACCTCAGACTATGCAACAAAGGGAGTGTTGTCAACAAAGTGTGAGGATAGAAAGTGGAGGCTGGTGGCTTTCATCTTTAAATTGTTGAATGCCATGAAGCAAAATTATGAAATTCACAATAAGGAGATGCTGGTAGTTATTAGATGCCTAGAAGCATGGAGGCACTATCTGGAGGGAGCAAAACTTGAATTGAAATCTGGATAGACCATAAGAACCTCCAGTATTTTATGATGAGCCAAAAATTAAACCATAGACAAGTAAGATGGGCTCTATACCTATTACAATTTAATTTTGCACTAAAACACATTCCAGGAAGGAGTATGGAGAAGACAGATGGATTAAGCAGAAGACCAGACTAGTAGGAGGGAGTAGAAAAGGACAACAAGGACCAGAAATTAATAAAGCCAGAATAGATTAGAGGAGCAGAAACAATAATAGAGGAAGAGAACCTAAAGAAAAGAATCAAAAAGGTACAGGAAGGGGATAAAAAGGTAATAAAAGCAGTAGAAGAGTTAAAGAGGGCAGAAATAAAAACGTTGAAAGATAAAGAATGGAAAATAGAAGATAGGATAGTAATGAAAGAAAGAAGGATATATGTGCCAGAGAGAGAACTCAGGGGGGAGATAATACAATTGCACCACAACACCCTAGTAGGAGGGCACAGAAGGAGATAAAAGACAATAGAGTTGGTTACCAGAAATAATGAAAGAGGTAGGAAGATATATGAATAGATGTGATGCATGCCAAAGATACAAGAATTGAAGTAAAGCACCAGCAGGAAAACTAATGCCCAATACAATCCCAGAAAAACTATGAAGCTATATCTTGGCAGACTTTATCACCAAACTACCATTAGTCTAGGGATACAATGCTATTTTAGTAGTATGCAACTACTTTAGCAAAATGGCACATTTTATAGCAACAATAGAGAAAATATCAGTAGAGGGACTTGCAAAGTTGTTTCAAGATCATATATGAAAGTTGCATGGACTTCCAGAAAGCATCATATTGGATAGAGGAGTGTAGTTTGCAGTGGGAATAATGAGGGAATTGAATAATTTGTTGGGAATCCAAACAAAACTCTCAACAGCCTATCACTCTCAAACAGATGGGCAGACAGAAAGGATAAACCAGGAGTTAGAGCAATATCTGAGGGTCTTCATTGACCATAGACAAGAGTAGTGGCTGGATTGGTTAGAAACAGTAGAATTCACATACAATAACAAAATTCATGTAGCAACAAAAATATTGCCATTCAAAGCAAACTATGGTCAGGATCCAAGGATGGGATTTGAGGGGAGAAGAAAGGGGAAGTACAAAGTGGTGGGAAGATTTGTGAAAAGAATAAAGAAAATCCAGGAGAAAGCAAAAGCAGTGCTAGAGAAAGCACAGGAGGAAATAAAGAAATTTGCAAATAGAAGGCGAAGGGAGAAAAAGGAATATAAAGTAGGGGACTTAGTACTGCTAAGTATGAAGGACTTGAAATAGCAGATGAAAGGAAAAAGATCAGAGAAGTTAACAGAGCGTTTTGTAAGCCCCTACAAAGTCAAGGGAATTGTCTCTAGTAACGTAATAGAATTAGAAATACCTAAATCTATTAAAATATACCCTGTAGTTAACATAAGTAGAGTATGACTCTATAAACCGCAGGTAAAGAAATAGAAGAAGATACCACCAAAATGGGTCATTATTGAAGGAGAGGAGGAATTCGAGGTAGAAAAAATTTTAAACAAAAGAATGGTTAGAGAGAAGAAAGAATTTCTGGTGAGGTAGAAGGGATACTGTTATCAATGGACAGTGAATGTCCTTAGCAATCACCCTAGGTGGATGTTCAAGAAGAACTTGATGGAGTTCTTTGTTGGATTGCAGCCCTACTTATACTACTACGGCTGTACCCTAGAGTCCTGCAATCACATGTTCTTTCCAGAATGTTTTATGATTACCTGACCTTGTCACGTGATTTGACTTACTGAGTCCCCACCCTATTTATATCCTTACTCCATTATATGCTTTGGGGTTTTGGATTAAGTGTTCAAATGTGTGGGAAACCTTTTCCTGTTTGGGGCTCTCATAACATGGCCCCCCCTTTAAGTTTTCTCATCCCAAGGAATTTTTCCATCAATACCAATTTTCGTCCCATCTCTTTTCCTTCTCTCTTTTGTATCTTCTTCTTCCCCAACCATATAGTAGTTTTGCTGTGAATTCCCTAGGTAATTCCCAACTAAACTTCTTTTCTTCTTCTTCTTGCTTCTGTTGCCTTAGTTCTTTGACCTCTTCCCTATGCTCCTTCTCGAACTCTTCTACCAGCTCCTTTGCATTTTCTAAGTTTTCCCTATTTTCCCAGGTATTCTCTCCTGCCATGTAGCCTTTCCACCTCACCAGAAACTTCTTCTTCCCTCTAACTATTCTTTTGTTTAAGATTTTCTCCATCTCGAATTCCTTTTCTCCTTTGATGATGACCAGTTTTGGTGGTATCTTCTTCTGTCCCTTTATCTGTGATTTGTAGAGTCATACTCTACTTACATTAACTACAGGATGTATTTTGATAGAATTAGGTAGCTTTAATTCTATTACATTACTTGAGATGATTCCCTTAACTTTGTAGGGGTCCACAAAGCATTTGGTCAGCTTTTCCAACCTTCTTCCTTTCATCTGCTATTTTAGGTCCTTCATACTTAGCAGCACTAAGTCCCCTACTTTGTACTCCTCTTCCTTTCCTTGTCTTCTGTCTCAAAACCTTTTCATTTTCTTCTGTGCTTTTCCTAATGCTGCTTTGGCTTCTTCCTAGATTTTCTTCATTTTATGAATTTTCCCGCTGCTTCGTACTTCCCCTTTCTTCTTCCCTCAAATCCCATTCTCAGGTCTTGACCGTAGTTTGCTTTGAATAGTGATGTTTTTATAGCTACATGGATTTTGTTGTTATATGTGAACTCTGCTGTCCCTAACCAATACGGCCACTGCTCTTGTCTATAATCAATGAAGACCCTTAGATATTGCTCTAACTCCTGGTTTATCCTCTCCATCTGCCCATCCATTTGAGGGTGATAGGCTGTTGAGAGCTTTGTCTAGATTCCCAGCAAGTTATTTAGCTCCTTCATCATTTCTGCCACAAACTGCACTCCCCTGTCTGATATGATGCTCTCTAGAAGTCCATACAATTTCCATATGTGGTCCCAAAATAGCTTTGCGAGTCCTTCCACTGATGTCTTCTCCGTTGTTGCTATAAAATATGCCATTTTGCTAAAACAGTCACATACTACTAAGATTGCATCGTATTCCTGGGCTAGTGGCAGTTTGGTAATAAAGTCTGCTGATATGTAGCTCCATGGCTTTTCTGGGATTGCATTGGGCATTAGTTTTCCTGCTGGCGCTTTGCTTTGATTCTTGTATCTTTGACATGTATTACATCCATCCACATATCTTTCCATCTCCTTCATTACTCCTGGCCACCAGTAATTCCTGACAATCAACTCTGCCGTCTTCCACCTCTCCCCATGCCCTCCTACTGGAGTGTCATGGTGTAGTTGTATTATTTCTCTCCTGAGGTCTCCTTCTGGCATGTATATTCTTCCTTCCTTTAATACTATCCCATCCTCGATTTCCCACTCTTTATCTTTCAGCGCTTTTATTCCTGCCCTTTTTAACTTCTCTACTACTTTTACTATCTTCTCATCCCCTTCCTGCGCCTTTCTGATTCTTTCTCTTAGGTTTTCTTTCTCCATCAACGTTTCTACTCCTCTAATCCACTTTGGTTTTATCAGCTTCTGGTCTTTGTTATCTCTTTCCACCCCCTCCTGCCAGTCTGGTCTTCTGCTTAATCTATCTGCCTTCCCCATGCTCTTTTCTGGAATGTGTTTTAACATGAAATTAAATTGCGATAGGTATAGAGCCCATCTTGCTTGTCTATGGTTTAATTTTTGACTTGTCATGAAATACTGGAGGTTCTTATGGTCTATCCAGATTTCAAATTTGAGTTTCGCTCCCTCTAAGTAGTGTCTCCATGCTTCTAGGCATCTTATAACTGCCAGCATCTCTTTATTGTGAATTTCATAATTTTGCTCTGTGGTATTCAGCGATTTAGAGATGAAGGCCACCAGCCTCCACTTTCCATCCTCATACTTTGTCAACAACACTCCCTTTGTTGCATAGTCTGAGGCATCTGCTTCCACTCTCATTTCCCTATCGATGTCCAGGATAGCCAAAACAGGCTCTGTGGTGAACCCTGCCTTAAGTTTTTCAAACACTTCCTCCTATTCCTTCTCCCACTTCCACTTTTGCTCCTTCCTGACTAGCACATGTAGTGGTGCCACTATCCTAGCAAAGTCCTTTATGAACCTCCTGTAGTAATTGGTGAGGCCTAGGAATTTTTGTACTTCTTTGATATTCCTAGGTACCAGCCAGTTCAGGACTTCTTTTATCTTCTCCTTTTGCATCTCCACTTCTTTTGGACCAATTACTACTCCCAGGAACTCTACTTCTCTTACTTTCCATTTGCATTTCTCTGGTTTCACAAACAGATCGTTCTCTTCTAATCTCCTTAGTACTTCCTCCACCAACTCATCATGTCTCTCTTCTGTATCTGTGGCTACTAAAATGTCGTCAATAAAGGCCGCTGTATCCTCTTGGTTTATGAGGTCCCTGAACAGGTTGTTCATTATTGCTTGGAAGGTAGCGGGGGAGTTTGTCAACCTAAAATACATGACTGTAGATTTATACGTTCCAATGTGTATCGTGAATGCTGTCTTCCATTTGTCTCCTTCTTTGATTCTGACATTATTGTATCCCCATCTCAAATCCAACTTCGTAAACACCTTTCTCTTTCTTACTCCATCCAATATATCTGTAATGAGGGGTAAAGGGTACCCATTTTTTATCATCCACTGGTTTATGTGTTGATAGTCTTGTACTATTCTCCATGTGCCATTCTTTTTCACCACAAAGTGTACTGGCAATATCTGGGGTAACTTGGAGGGTTAGATATATCCCTTCCTCAACTGGTCTTTTACAAATGTCTGTACTTCCTTCCTTTCCTCTCTCGATAGTGAGTATACTTTCCCCTTTCTTGGTGTAAATCCCTCTTTTAATTCTATGGCATGGTCCCAGATCTTTTGTACCAGCATCCTTTCTGACTCCTTTTTTCCAAATACTTTCTTCCACTTCCAAAATCTCCTGGGTACTAGTCTTTTTAACACTTCCTCATCCTTATCCTTTTCTGTCTTTCTTACTTTCTTCTCCTTCACTTCTTGCTTTCTTCTTCTACATATAGGTGGGCAACGCGTTATCTTCACTTCTCCTTTCTCCCAATCTATTTCTGGATTGTAGGCTACTAGTCATGGCATTTCCAATATTAACTCTGTCTTCTCTAAGTTACACACATCCATTCTAGCTCTTTCCATATGTTCTTTGAAAAATATATTGCACTCAACCTGGTACGTTATAGCCCCCCCCACATTTGCCGTTCCATCCACATTTCTAACTAAGAGGGGTTTTTTCAACTTTTCCATTTTAAACCCCTTTTCCTTTGCAAAGGTCATATCCATGAACAGACCTGTCGCCCCGCTATCCAACAACGTCTTCACTGCTATTCCTTTATGACTTTTCAACTTCTCTAACCCTACTTTCAACCAGACTTCCCTTAATGGTCATAGCATACATTGTATGTCTCTTACTCTCTCAGTTGTATTGATGAAGTTCAATTTATTGTCCAGTTTTTCTGGGCGCAATACACTGTATACATTATTGGAGGCCAGCCAAGAGCTCACTATCCTCTATTTTTTTTTGCCGACTCCTGCAGCATTTCTACTACTCTTTCTCTATATCTTTTCCAGTAATTTTTGGCCATGTGGCCCCACTTTTCACATATGTAACATGTCCTATCTCCTTCTCTTCCTCTGTCCACATCCATTGCATTGGGGTCTCTCCTTGGACCCATTTGAGCCCCCCCTCTATTAGACATATTTCCTCCTCCTCCTGTTCTGTTCCCTCCTCCTATTCTCCACATTATTTGTCTTCCTCTTCCTCCATATGATCTTCCTTCTCTTGGCTGTGTACTTCTTCCTGGGCACGCCATATTCCTCCCCAATACTCTTTCTTCTGCCTTGCTCTGCCTTTGGTTTCTGTCTAGTCTCACCACTCTTTCCTGCTACTCTCCAATAGTGGTTGGCAGTTCTTCTGCTTCAGCCAACTTCCTTCTGATGGCCCTATTCAATCCTCGTTTAAATTCTTCAATAAGGGATCTTCCCTCATAGCCACTCCCCCTGGCGACCTTTTTGAATTCCTGCATATATTCATCATAGGTCCTCCCCCCTTGTTCAATTGTCCTTAGCTGCTCTATCTTTCTTTTTTCCTCTAATGTCTCTCCAAAGTCGTTCCTTATCTTTGTGAACAACTGCTCTGCTGACTCTATCTCTGATTCTTCTTTTGCCAATTCATCCAATAAATTATCCTTCCATGCCTCCGCTATTCCCCCCTGCATATACAATAATACCCAGGCCACCTGGGTTGCTGCTACCTCCTCCGTTATCTTCATTCTGATATATAATTGAGCCACGTTCACAAATGTGCTTACCTTCTCTATCTTTCTACTAAAGACTTGAGGCCTTGCTGCTGGAGGAGCATGGTATTGACCTGCTGTTACAGGGTTGTAATCATGGTGAGGAGTTATTCCTCTCTGGTTTGGCGGGGGGTAGATGCTGAGGGAGTTTCCCCCTGTTGTTGTTACCAAGACATGTTGTAGGGTAGTGGTGGTGGTGATAGGGGGGTTGATGATTCGTACTCTGATGATTCCTGATCCAGGGTTGCTAACTAAGGCCTATGTCCAACAGGGTGCACAATCTTCACCTGTTTGGACTTCTATTGCCTTACCAACTACTACCCCAATCAAATTTGGTATACGATTGCCCCTAAGAAGAGGACCCCTAAGCTAAGTGGCTTCCTAAGGAATAACCACTAATCTCCTGCGTATACTGTCCACAATAGAATGTAGCATGGAGTTTATATCAAGAAGAGGGTAATGAACAATGTTCAATTGCAAGGTCAGGACTTGAACAAGATACTTGGACTTAGTACCCAGTCTCCTCCCTTAGTCCCTAACTGACTGAGAAGTCCCCTTTACAGCTAGGGCCCACTATCCAAGATGCTTGTGAGCGCTGTGTCCACTAGTGAGGAAGGTAAGAGAGTAAGTAGTGGTAGGGGAAATCATTCACGGAGCTGGTATGAAGCCAACTGCTCCTTTAAGTGATTTTGAGCAGGGTTTGAGGTGAACAGTGCTCGAATGTGATATTGAGTTCTTATGTTATCAATGGACAGTGAATGTCCATAGCAATCACCCTAGGTGGATGTTCAAAAAGAACTCAATAGAGTTCTTCATTGGATTGCAGCCCTACTTATACTACTACTACAGTGGCTGTACCCTAGAGTTCTATGATTACATGTTCTTTCCAGAATGTTCTATGATCACCTGACCTTGTCACATGATTTGACTTACTGAGTTTCTGCACTATTTATATCCTTACTTCATTGTATGCTTTGAGGTTTTGGATTAAGTGTTCAAATGCATGGGAAACCTTTTCCTGTTTGGGGCTCTCATAACATTAGAGTAGAAAAAGTAGACATATATAAGAATATGATAGTAAAGGTACTCTTGGATAGTGATATAACAGAAATGTTCATAGACAAGAAAATAGCAGCCAAACATGAATTTAAGCTGCAGAAGCTAAATAGACCAGTGATGATTAGGAATGTAGATAGAACAAACAATAGTGGAGGGGCTATTATATACCAAGTAGAAGTAAATGTATATTACAAAAGCTATATAAAAAGAATAAAAATGGATATATGTGATTTGAGGAGGACAAATATTATACTGGATATGCTGTGGTTACAAGCACATAACCCCAAGATAAACAAGGAGACAGGAGAAGTCAAAATAACAAGATATTCATCTATCTATAGAAGAAAAATAGCAGTAAAAGAAGATATAAAGAGAAAGAAAAAAGTAAGAAGGAGGATCAAAGCAATAGAGAAATCAGATAGAAATGAATAGAAAATGTCAATGGAAAAGAAATTTGATGAAGTCAAATTAGATAAAGAAAAAGTAAAAAAGATAGTGCTACCTGTCACAAACTTCATTCAGACCATAACTCCAGGAATACTTGACCAATTTCAACGATCTACATGGACACCAAAAGCCCTTAAAAAGACCTTTCAAACGGTACCAAAAACATCTCAAAGCGATCAGTATTCACTGAGTTATCAGCAGATCAGTCAGTAATCACCAAGTTACCAGACACTAAATTGCTGATATCTCAGGAACCACTTAACATAATCGTTTGCTTCAATGACCATCGTGAAGCTCTCTTCAATATGCTTCTTTCGGCTATGAATAGATCCTGAGGCGATAAGATCCCATGGAGATACAAGGTCCTCAATGTTTGTACATGATACTGATCTTTACTCATAGATTATCATCTATTCTTGAATAGAACAAAGGACTGCCCCAAGATGGTTAGGTTATCTCTATTTTAAGAACAATAGCACTCCTATATGTAAAACAATAGGTAGTGATCATGTGGTAGGCTGTTCTGGTACACAGACTACTACAATCATGTATTTAAGAACTGTATGTCTAAGGATAAACCTCAGACTTAACAACATCTTTTGCTGCTTGTCTAACTTTGCTTTTTTGAACACTTTGATTATCAAATCAAGCAATCACAAATCA
>Ga0153925_1000219_pt1 | contig 13833 bp, 10 predicted proteins | sample TSNJ009MetaG_FD_104684 | JGI IMG/M metagenome (GOLD analysis project Ga0153925, IMG submission 104684) | Attine ant fungus gardens microbial communities from New Jersey, USA - TSNJ009 MetaG | ecosystem: Host-associated > Fungi > Mycelium > Unclassified | place: USA: New Jersey, Wharton State...
AGCATACAATGGAGTAAAGACAGAAGCAGAATAGGGACTTAGTAAGCCAAGTCACGTGACAAGGTCAGGTGATCATAGAACATTCTGGAAAGGACATGTGACCATGGGACTCTAGGGTACAGCAACTGTAGTAGTAGTATAAATAAGGCTGCAATCCAATGAAGAACTCCATCGAGTTCTTCCTGAACATCCACCTAGGGTGACCACTAAGAACATTCACTGTTCCTTGGTAACAATTGTCACAGTTTAAATCCCATATGAGGGGTCCTTCTGGTATTTAGCAGAAATGGAGACTATTGGGTAGAAGAGTAGATATAGTTATTATACTAGAACTCCACTATTAGAAGAAGGTTATACTAGTTGTTCTCTTGGTTGACGTGCTCTGTTTGTCTGTCTATTTGAGGGTGTCAAGTAGTAAAGAAGGCCAACCTGATTTCAAGAAGCCTATAGAGCTCCCAAGTGAAGAGTATAATAAACTGTAGACCTCTGTCTGAGACTACTTGTCTAGAAAGTTTGTGAAGTTTCCAAACATGGTAAAAAAATAGCCTGGCTACTCCTTCTATGGTCACTATTGTGTGCATTAGAATAAAATATATCCTCTTTGATACTGAGTCCACTACTGTTATTACTACATCATGTTTTCATCAGCTAGAGTATCCTGCAATCTTCATATCATAGCACAGTAAGACAATATATCTGCAAAGATCTAGGTTCCAAAGGATGTATATCTTGTCTTAGAAGTGGAGTAGACTATCAATATTCAACCACTCTATAGAGTGTACCATTTAGCTTGAGAACTATTAGAGTTTGCAAGCTGCCTAAGCTACCAGTTCTTCTTGGTCTCTATTGTAGTTGCCTTTGCAGATATCAGAAAGTATGTTTTTTTCTATTCTCTCTAGTTTGATATCTTCTAAGGCCTGAATAGCAAACATCTCCAAAGAGAGGAGAATAACATCTTCATTGTCAGAAGTTCTTATATTATAGTCCAGTCTCTGAGAGTGTGTGTTTGGCTTTTTTATGAAATAGCCTAGACAGTGGACAAGTGTAAAGTCAAAACAAGCTAAGTAGAGAGACCAGCAGGCTTGATGACAGTTAAGTTTCTTGGCTATTGTAAAATATTCTAAGTTCTTGTGGTTAGTTTATATTTCCACTGGGTGCTTTGTTTCTTCTAAAAAATATCTCTATTCTTTTAGAGTACAAATGATATCCAATATCTCCTTGTTGTAAATCTTGTAGTTCTATTCTACTGGAGACAGAGACTTGCTATAGAACACAACCAGGTGCTATTTCTCATCTTCAGGTAGTTGTTGGAAAAAAACTACTCTAGTAGTAAAATCTAAACTGTTGGTCTCAATGCAGAAGAACTCCAGGTCCTAGAGAAATATGAGAACTAAAGCACTAGTGACTGCTGCCTTAAGTACTTTAAAGACTCTGTATTTCTTCTCATTTTAGAACTAGAGTGTGTCAAACTTTGTAAGGTCAAACAAGGGTTTGGCCAGTATAGAGAAGTCATAAATAAACTAATGGTAGAAATTGGCAAACCTCAAGAAGACTTGCACATTAGTCTAATTTTCTGGGGCAGGCTATTCTCAGACTCTAGAGATCTTAACAGGATCCATAAATACTTTGTTCTCTGAGATTATCAGATCTAGATATTTGATCCTTATCTTCTGGAACTTACACTTCTTGGAGTGGAAGAACAGCTTGTGCTTAGCAAAAATCTCTAATACTCTCCAAACAGCTTGAGCATACTCCTCTACCATTCTGGTAAAGATAAAGATGTTGTTCAAGTATACAACTATAATTCCTTCTACAATTAAATCTCAGAAGATATCATTTATCATAGTCTAAAAGGTAGCTAGACTATTAGTCATCCCAAAGAATATCACTAGAAGCTCGAAGAGTCTATGATTTATCTGGAATGTAGTCTTTTACTCATCTCCAGGTTTGATATGCACATTGTTGAATCTCTAGTAAACATCTAGCTTGGTAAAATACTTGACTCTGCAGAGCTGGAAGACAAGCTTGGAGATAAAAGAGAGTGGATACTAGTTCTTGACTATCATAGAGTTCAGGACATAATAGTCTTGCACTAGTCAGAGAGAACTGTCTTTCTTTTTGATAAAGAAAATCAGTGTAGTCATGGATAACTTAAAGAGATAGATATGGCTAGTGCATAGGTTCTTCTCTAAAAATGCATCTAACTTAGTCTACTCTACTGAAGATAGAAAGTACATCTTTGACAATTTGGGCTTGGATCCTGGAATCAGCTCAATAGTATAGTCCTAATAGTGATGCTCTAGGAGGATGTCAAAACTGTTCTTTGCAAAAATATACTTGAATCCTTGAGTATACTCTAGTAAGAGAATGGTAGGGTTTTGGTTTTCTATATTGTACTGGGCATCTTCTGCTAGTCACTGAAAGTTAGTGGTCATGGCTCTGAGGTTGGCAGTTGTGGGTTCTAGAAGTATCTATGTTATAAACAAGTGGTCTCTGAGTTCCTAGTCTCTACTATCAGTACCAGAGGAAAAGGGCTTATCTGCATCTTTTTTTAGGAGTAAAGGACAAGGTCTATCTTTATACAAGTTGAGAATACAAAACTCTGCTTTTTTCTATCTGGTCTGCTTCTTATATAGAACACGATCTCTTTTGCAGTGTGAATGTCATATACTGGAAAATTCAGTATAAATTAATATTTTTATTTATTATTATTATTATTATTATTTATCTCCTATAGGAGTATCATATTTCAGACTAGGAGTATTGTGTTTCAGACTGGCTTCCTCCTACTCCACTTATAGTATATATATAAAGTAGATATATAATAGCAATCTAGTTTGTAGATTAATGTTCTAAAGTCCTAAAATCTTAAACCACCATCTCCTATATTCCTATAGCACTCTCTGTTATAGAATTACATTGGGATTATGACTATTATTAGCTCTAGACTGATAACAAATGGATAGTAGAAAAGATAATAGTAATAAGAGATAAGGAAGACAAAGATAATGTAATAGATGATATATCAGTATACCAAGGTTAGGACTTCAGACTTGATTAGACTAATTATAGACATTAGACTAAAGGAGAAATATTGGATAAACCTTGGGGTAATTATGAACAAATCTTATTATAGTTATAAACTTTAGAATAAATGGGGAAATCTTGAACTAATCTATTTATAGACTCCAACTCAATTAGTCACTTACTATTACTCACTAGTACTTAGAATAGTAGTTCTTGCGATGTTACTAGTTAGGATAAATACAATCCAGAAAGAGAAGAAAATAATAAGTTTTCTCTTTCTGTAGTTTATCTGAAAACTTACTTTTCTTGGAATCCTATATTCTCTTCATCCTTTGAACTAACTTGTGGAATATGACTAAAAGCCTTGACATTCATCCTTTTGATATAACTCTTCTGAAAATCTTAACAAGATCCTTTGTAAAGGAGCAAAAAGATATCAAGTATTAACATAGGCTCAAGATTGAAGCATATATTCACTCTTGTAGTCTAAAGTCTTAACATTCTCTGCTATATAACTCCTTACTCCTGAATTTACCTCTCCCTTAGACAACATTCCATTACTCCAAAATAAGCAACCATACATACAATAGAAGATCAAGGCACAGTGTATAAGCTGAGACCAAGGTTATTCTACTCCTGTATTATTGTTGCATTATCTCTAGACCAGCTGTAAAACTACAGGACTAGAGAGCAATATATATTATTTTACCTAGTAGTATGTTCTACTCTTCAACTCTACTTATTGTATCACTTTCCAGAACCTAGAGTGTGCACTTATAGTATATTCATAGTAATTCATAGTATATTATAGCCTTTCTACACTGCTATCCCCTTTCTACTTGATAGTAGAGGACAGTATGTTATCTCAACCTTACTGGTTCTCTAATTGATCTTTGGATTATAGTCCTTCAGTCAGTTGTATCCCAAGATCAAGTCTTGCTTTCTAAGGTCTAAGACAGCAAGTAGTATTCTTTTCGAGTAGGTGCCATACTACAGGAGAATGTCCACCACTTTGGAGATTTCACCAGTTTTGTTTGGAGAGCTGTCTATATTGAAGACAGAAATAGAGTGCAAGATTGTTCAGGTATTAAGTTCTTTGAAGCAGACAAAGTCTTAGTCTATGAAGCTTTCTATAGTTCTGCTATCTAGGAGAGCCTTTATGGAGTAGAGCTTGTTTGTATCCATAGTACTCAGTTCTATAGTAAGTTGCAGGAAGGTTCTATATATATCCAATATACTAGTAGAGAGTTGAATAGGCAGTCTTTTTTTTCACTTTAGTTTCTAGAGAAAGAGATTGTGTTTAGGGGTAGAGGGAGAAGATATATTTATAGGTTCACTGTTATCTGTATTAGTTTTTATTTTGAGTACAGTAAACCTATTTGCTAGCGACTAGGGTGTATTTGTTACTGGTTACTCTTTATAAAATCCTTATCTTCTCCAACCTTCCAGGCTTCTACTTCTTATATATCTTGTATTGCTAAAAGGTCCTCTATGAGTTTTTCTTATTGCTTGGATGATAGCTATCTCATATCAAAGTAATAGAGACAGTCCTTGACTAGATAGTTTACATCTCTGTACTAGTAGTATTCTTGTAGGGGTAGAGGCTTTGGCCTCTTGGCTATATCTATGTTCATGGGGATATCCATAGAAGGAGAAGAGAGTGTTGGTTTCAGAATTGGGATTAGAGTAACAGTAGAGGAAATTCAAACTACTAAAAGAGGGAGAACCATGATAGAAGAGTTCTGACTATCACAAATAGCTACTTACTGATTTGTGATTGCTTGATTTGATAATCAAAGTATTCAAAAAAGCAAAGTTAGACAAGCAGCAAAAGATGTTGTTAAGTCTGAGATTTATCCTCAGACATACACTTTTTAAATACATGATTGTGGTGGTCTGTACACCAGAACAGTCTACTACATGATCTCTACCTATTGTTCTATTTATAGGAGTGCTATTGTTCTTGAAATAGAGATAACCTAACCATCTTAGAGTAGTCCTTTGTTCTATTCAAGGACAGATGATAATCTATAGATAAAGATCAGTTATCATGTACAAACATTGAGGACCTTGTATCTCTATGGGATCTTATTGCCTCAGGATCTATTTATAGCTGAAAGAAGCGCATTGAAGAGAGCTTCACGATGGTTATTGAAGCAAACAATTACGTTAAGTGGTTCCCGAGATATCAGTGATTTAGTATCTGATAACTTGGTGATCACTGACTGATCTGCTAATAACTCAGTGAATACTGATTGCTTTGAGATGTTTTTGGTACCGTTTGAAAGGTCTTCTTAAGGGCTTTTGGTGGCCATTTAGATTGTTGAAATTGGTCAAGTATTCCTGGAGTTATGGTCCAAATGAAGTTTATAACACTGATTAGGGCAGAGGACGTGCTGTGCTAAGTCAACTAGAAAGCTTTGTTAGCAAAATATGCTTGGTCAATCCTTTAGACGGCTCAGTACCAAGCTTCTGGATCTGTATCTGAAGGGTGTCTATAGAGCATAATCATAATCTGGTTCTGGATACCAATTCTCAGCCCTTAGCAGAACTTGACTATAAGAGTCCAGGAGTTGGTATGGCCTATATTGGAGATCAATGACTGGAAGATATTAAAGTAATCATCTACTGTCTGAGTTCTTTGGTGGTAGGAGAACTCTTCTAGGATATTGACCATATCTGCTTCTATGTTTACTAGAAAGAACTACATCATAAACTAAGTCTCAAAGTTGGCTCAGGTTTGAACAGATTCTTGGACTACTTTACTATATAACCACTTTTGAAGAAGGTGAGAGTCTACAGGACCTTCTCCTCTTCACAGCTAAATTGTTCTGGAGCTAGGTATATGTATAGTGTACAGGAGCTCAGGAATGCTTGTCCAGTATTGTGATTGCCATTGAAGTCTAAAAGAGAGAAGAGCTTAGGGCAGGCTTGAGAGTAGAGGTTTGCTAGAAAGGAAGATGCTGGTACAGGAAGCAATGAAGAGCTTACCACTGGAGCTAGAGGTTGGAGGAAAGAGTTTGATACTAGCTATGTGAGTTGTTATAGCTGGGTAGTCAAAGTGGAGAAAGTATTGTTGATGTTTATTTCCAAGTTATTTTGTCTTTTAGTAACTTTGTGTAGGTAATGCTATAAATAGGCTAGAGTATCAGCTATATTCTGGAGGGTGTCCATATATAACATCTAGCATGGAGTGGAGGCACAGAGAGTTGGATGTAGACAATAGAGTGCAACCAAGTGAAGGTTGTCTACTGCGTTCTTTCAAGGCTCTATTCAGGAGATCTTATTCTATTATAAAAGTAACCAAAGTGGAGCTTCCAGGAGAATTCTTAGTTTATAATTATACTCCAGAGTATGTTACAACTTACTTTCCAGAAGAATTCTCAGAGAATAGGATAAGGCTCCTAGAAGAGTACTTTATACTATATATATGAGTTCTTTTGACTATAGAATATTCTAAGGGTCAAGATCAGAAATGCAAAAGTAAACAACTAATTAAATATTATATAATTATTATTTAATTAGTGCAAGGTTGCTCTAGTGGACTATCACTAGTGTATTAGGAGTATAACTTAGTGTAATCCTCTTATACTTTCCCTTTGTCTACCTTCTCCATCTCTGTGTTCTCATTATTAGATCTCTTCCAAGAGATAATCTTGCTGTCTATATTTCTAGATTCAATCTTTGCTAGTTTCTCTAGTGTAACTGTAATCCTTGTCTCTACTACTATTAATATATTTGTTTTATTTATCATCTTCTCCTTTCACTCTGCTTCTGATTGCAATTTTGTCTTTTTTGTTTTCACTTGCTTTGCTACTTTCTTTTTTGTCTTTTTTCATACTTTTTCTATATTAAAAGATTTATAGGCAGACTTGGCCTTTATATAGGAGACACACAACTTTGCATTCCTAAAAAGCATTTAGTAGATGTTATTGAACTATAAAAAGGACTTATAGTAAATTTTGTAGAATATACAGAATTCTATAATCTGTACATCACTCATATAAACTACTATCATCTATAGCTAAAATCTCTAGTACTTTTGCTTGTTCTTCTCTCTCGGATGACATTCCACTACTCTAAAATAAGTAACTACATATACAATAGAAGATTAAAATACAGTACATGAGCTGAGGCCAAGATTGTTTTACTTTTGCATTGTCATTGTATTTCCTTTAGACCAGCTGTAAAACTACAGGACCAGAGAACAATATTTCTTATTTTATCTAGTAGTATATTCCATTCTCTAACTCCACTTATTGTATTATTTTCCAGAACCTAGAGTATATACTCATAGTATATTCATAATAATTCATAGTATATTTTAGCCTTCCTATGCTGCTATCACTCTTCTACTTAATAGCACAGACTACTACAATTATATATTTAAGAACTGTATATCTAAGGATAAACCTTAGACCTAACAACATCTTTTACTACTATCCAAACTTCACTTTTTTGAGCCTTTTGAATATTAAATCTCTCAATCACAAATCAGTAAGTAACTATTTATGATATCTTAGATGTTTTCCATCAAGTTAATGAGTATGTGAGAAATAGTTTTCTTTTTGGGAGTTATCTCATAATATAATTCTCCCTTCAAGTTTTTTCATCCTAAGGACTTTTACAACTTGTAGTAGAGATTCTACTATTTATTTAGGATCCTTTTTACTTTTTACTTTTCCTTTCTCTCAATTATAACTGGAGCTGGTTACTTTTTTCTCTGCCTCTCTATTTGCCCTATATATCTTTATATTCTACTAACATTAATTACTAAATGTATTTTATTATACTAAGTAGTTTTAATTCTACTGTATTTGATGATACAATTTTTTTATTTTGTAAAGTTCTACAAACTTCTTTGTTAACTTTTCTGTTCTCTTTCCAACCATTTGATATTTTAGATCCTTAGTACTTAGTATCACTAAGTTTTTTACTTTATATTTGTTAACTTCTGCCTTTTTTTTATCTATATACTTTTTTATTTTTTCTTGTGCTTTCCCTAGTGCTACTTTTGCCTTTTTCTGAATCTTCTTTATTTTTATTACAAATTTCTCTACTTCCTTATATTTTCTCTTTTTTCTCATCTTAAACTCCATTCTGGGATCTTGTCTACAATTTGTCTTGAAAGGTAATATTTTGGTACTTAAGTACACTTTATTGTTGTAAACAAACTCTGCTGTTCCTAACCAATCTAGCTACTGTTTCTGCCTATAGTTGCTAAATATTCTTAAGTACTATTCTAGTTCTTGATTAACCCTTTCTGTTTGTCCATTTGTTTGAGGGTAAAATACCATCAACAATTTACTTTTAATCCCCAATATTCTGTTTAACTTCTATATTATTTCTACCATAAACTAAGGTCTTCTATCTGAAATAATACTTTCAGATAACCCATATAACTTCTACACATTGTCTCTAAACAATCTAGCTAATCTTTCCACTAACGTCTTTTTTGTTGTAGAAATAAAATATACTATTTTTGTCAATTTATCAACTACTACTAAAATTAAGTTGTGTTCTTGTACTAGCAGCAGCTTAGTAATGAAATCTACTAAAATATATGCCCAAGGTTTTTCTAGAATTAAATTTGGTATTAATTTTTTTATTAGTTGTTTTGTATAGTTTTTATTATACTAGCAAGTATCATACCTCTTTATATATTACTTTACTTTTTTCATAACTCCTGGCTACCAAAAGTTCCTAGTGATCAATTCTACTATTTTCCATTGTCTTTTATATTTTCCTACTAGTATATTGTGATGTAACTGAATAATTTCTGCTTTCAGTTTCTTATCTCTTAGTATATATATTTTCTTTTCCTTATATATAATACCATTAACTTTTTTCTATTCCTCATCTCTTAGTATTTTTACTCCTGTTTGTTTTATCTCTTTTACTATCTTAATTATTTTGTTATTTTTTGCTTTTGATTGTTTTACTTTCTCTAGTAAATCTATTTCTTCTACTATTACTTCTACTTTCTTTGTTTTTCTAACTTCTAGCTATTTTGGTTTTACCAACATTTCATTCTTATTATTCTCTTCTACTCCTACTTTTCAATCTAGTCTTTTACTCAAATTATTTGTATTTTTTATTTTATTTTCTAGAACATGCTTTAGTATAAAGTCAAACCTTAATAGATACAAGACCTATTTGGTTTATTTCTTATTCAACTTTTATACTTTCATAAAATATTCAAGATTCTTGTAATCTATCCAAATCTCAAACTTTGTTGTAGTCCTTTCTAGAAAGTATTTCTATACCTTCAAATACCTAATTACAACTAATATCTCTTTGTTATATATTTTGTAGTTTCTTTTAGTATTGCTTAGAGATTTTGAGATAAAAGCTACTGGTCTTCACAAGTTGTCCAAGTACTTTATTGAAAGTATTTCTTTAGTTGCATAATTTGAAGCATCTGCTTTTACCCTAAATTTTTTGTTTAAATCTAGGGCTGCCAATACTGATCTTGTTGTAAAGATCTTTTTGAGTTTATTAAATACTCATTGTTGTTTACTTTTCTATTACCACTTTATATTCTTTCTTGTTAGCTTGTTCATTGGTCTTATTACTTTATGAAATCTAAAAACTTTCTAATATCTTTTATATTTTTTGGTTCTGGTCAACTCAGTATTTTATCCACTTTCTTTTTCTTTATCTATATTCCATTGGATTCTATGACAACTCCAAGGAATTCAATCTTTTTTACTTTTCACACATACTTTTTTGGCTATATATACAAATTATTCTTCTTTAGCCTTCTTAATACTTTTTCTACAATTTTATTGTCTCTTTTTGGTTTTAGTTTCTACCAATACATTGTTTATAAATATAGCTACTTTGCTCTTGTTTACTAGATCTCTCAGGATTTTGTTTATTATTGTCTGAAATATAGCTGGTGAATTTGTTATCCCAAAAAACATTACAGTTGGTTCAAATAATTCTATATGTGTTATAAATGCTTTTTTTTACTCATCTTCTTTCTTAATTCTCACATTATTAAAGCTCCATCACAAATCTATCTTTGTAAATACTTTTTTACTCTCTATATTGTCAATTAAGTCTATTATCAATGATAATAGATAGTTATTTTTTTACAGTTTGTTTATTTAGACTGTAGTAGTCTATAACCATTTTCTTGCTTCCATCCTTTTTGCTTATAAAGAACACTAGTAATGTTTAAGAAGATTTTGATAGTCTGATATACCTCTTTTTTAATTGATTGTTTATAAAATTCTAGACTTTCTTTCTTTTGTTTTTGGACAAAAGGTAAATTTTTCCTTTTCATGGTTTAAACATCTCCTTAAGATCTATAGTATAATCCCAGACTTTCTTTGTTGGCATTCTTTCCAATTCTACCTTCTCAAATACTTTTTTCTACTTTAGGAATTTCTGTGGTATCATTTCCTTAATTTTCCTATGATTTTGCTTTAACTTCTTTTTTTCTTTTTCAATTTTTCTTGTTGTCTACTGTTCACTTCACAATTCTTTCTTTCTCTAGGATAGCTACCTTTTTTTTTCCTTGCTTTTTTCTTTACTTTTAGCTTTGTATTTTTTCTATATAATAGTAAATACCTCATTATACTAATTTTCCCTATTTCCTAGTTGATTTTTAGGTTATGAACTTGTAACCATAGCATATTCAATATAATATCTGTTTTTCCTAAGTTACATACATCTATCTATATTCTTTTTACATGATTTTTATAGTACATATTTACTTCTACTTGGTATATTATTGCTCCTGCACTGTTATTTATGTCATCTACATTTCTTACTATTACTGGTCTTTTTAACTTCTATAGTCTGAATCTATACTTGGCTGCCGTTTTTCTATTTATAAATATTCCTGCTATGCTACTATTCAAAAGCACTTTTATTATTATACCTTTGTGTATATTCACCTTTTCTACTCCAATATTCAACCATATCTTTTTTAACATTTTAAACAATTTTTCTTAAGTCTCTTTGTTCACTTCTCTTTCTTGCTGTACTTTTCAGAGCCCCTGTCCATGTGCTGATTTGCTGTACTTTTTCTTCTATAGGGTATACTACTTCCCTTCTAGTTTCACTATTCTTTTTTTTTTCCTACTTTATATTTTAGACATAAGATCCTTCTTCTTTTTTGCTCTGCCACCTTTCTTATAATTGTATTCTTTCTTCTACATTTTATATACTATACTCTTGTCATTTTATATACTGTACAAAAGAAATTTTTGTTCTTGATTTTTGTGGATTTGTACTCCTTTGTCTTTGTATCCTCTACAATCTATATATGTTATTACAGTCTCTTCTGTGATCTATTACCTTTTAAGTAAAAGTATATCCTCTAGAGGTATATTCTACTTGTTATAGTACTTCTATACCTTTTTCTATATGGGATGTACTAGTCTTCTCTCCTGCTGTACCTTTTGTGGTCTAGCTACATACACTACTTCTTTCTCTCTTCTCTTTTTTCTTCTGAATTCAATATTTGAATACTCTTACTTGTAGTGCTCTATACTCTAACATCTGAAACATTTTACTTTCTCTACTATTTCCTGTTTTCTTGTTTTCACTTCTTCCTTTACTCTTGAATTTATTTTGGGGAATTGGTTTCCTCTTTATTTTCTTCTTCTTATTTCTGTAGTTATAGGCCAGATATCTAAATCTTTTACAACATTGACAAATCCTCTTTTTTCTTTCTTCTAGTTTTACTTTTAGTTTAGTAAAAGTATGCTTTTGGTCAAGCAAACTGCTCATAAGAGAGTTGTATTGGAATTGAGATATTATATTGACATCTCAATAGTGTTACCAAGGAACAGTGAATGTTCTTAGTGGTCACCCTAGGTGGATGTTCAGGAAGAACTCAATAGAGTTCTTTGTTGGATTGCAGCCCTACTTATACTATTACTACAGTGGCTGTACCCTAGAGTCCCATGGTCACATGTCCTTTCTAGAATGTTCTATGGTCACCTGACCTTATCACATGACTTGGCTTACTAAGTCCCTATCCTGTTTATGTCTTTACTCCATTGTGTACTTTGGAGGTTTTAGTTTGAGTGTTCAGATACGTAGGAAACCTTTTCCTGCTTGAGGTTCTCACAACAATTGCTATCATGTATCTACTCTATATATATACTATACTAGAATAGGAGAGGCCCAGTCTATACTATAATACTTCTACATAACTAGAAGTAATTATTTTAGGAAAAAATAATAAAGAAAAGAAAAGAAATAATTAAAATATAACTAAAAATTCAGTATATAATAATATATATCTTTGGTCATAGTTAAGATAACTCATGATAAGTGGTTTGTAGATTTATACAAAGTAAAGAAAATTGTCTCTACTAATGCTATAGAGTTAGATTTACCAAGTTCTATTAAAATACACTCTGTAGTTAATATAAGTAGAGTACAATTGTACAAGCTTTAGGTAGAAGGACAGAAGAAGACCCTACCAAAACCAGTTATCATTAAAGAGAAGGAGGAATTTGAGATAAAAAGAATACTGAATAAAAGAACAATGAGAGAAAAAGAGAAATTTTTGGTACAATAGAAAGGGTATACAGTAGGGAAAGATACTTGGGAAAGTAAGGAAAATTTGAAGAATGTAAGAAAACTGGTTAAAGAGTTTAAGAGAGAGTATAGAGAAGAGGTTGAAGAAATAAAATAACAGAAAGAAGAAAACAATAAAAAAAAGTTTTTAAGAGAACTACCAGAGAGATTTACAGTAAAGGTATTATAGAAATAGTCAAATAAGGAATATAAGAGACAAAGAAAGAAAAGATAAAAGGAAAACTGGAGATATTAGAAAAATTCCTTGAAACAAGAAAACTTGAAGGGAGAACCATATTATAAGATAGCTCTTCAAGAAGAAACTATTTTCTATATATTCATTAATCTAATGGAAAATATCCAGGAATATAATACAAGAAAGATATAAATAGTATGGGAAAGATTATGTAAGATATATATATTTATTAGTAAGGGTCATGTGATTGCAGAAGACAAGTACACAGACCAATAAACATTTGTATAAGTAGCTAGAACAATCTAATGGAAAACTCTGTTAAGTTCTTTCTAAATAACTACCTCAGTTAATAAGTCTTTACAACCTTGCACTAACAAGTACCTTTGTGTCCAACTGTCTTATATATCTAATTTTTGGAAAACTAAAAGAAATAAATATAAATATAAATATAAATATTGACTTAGCTGTTTTGCCAAGTTATAATAATATATACTGTAAAGTATATCCCAGAAGCCTTATCCTAATCTCTAAGGATTTTTGTAGAGATAAGTTGTAATATATCTAGAAGTAGGATATGACTAAGGATTCTCCTAGAGTCTACTTCACTCCAGTTACCCTTACATTTTACTTTCAATTTATCCTTAAGTCTTTATTGAGTGTTATAACCTGAGTTACTTCTTAAGGTTATAATAGAATTGTCATATAATATCAGAGTATACTTTTATTATTAATAGTAGTACTATTTTTTAAAGTACAGAGTATCAAGATATTGTTTATTACAGAATTTAAGTATGTAATAAAGTAAAAAAAAGTTGCAAGTTGGTTTGGACTTGGGATAAATGAAACAAATATTTGCAATTTTTTTTATCAAATTATAAACAAGCACAAGGGGTTTAAAGAGAAAGTTATACTGATTTCAAGGATTAGGTTATTTAATATCAAAGCATTACTTGTACTAGTTAAACTAGTCTTTGTTTGAGGATAGTTAGTAGAGTATATAGGAATCAGTGTTTTAAGCCAAGGGAGCAAAAAGATACTCAATGTAATATGCAAAGAAGTATTCAATA